>ERZ827101.210-NODE-210-length-96799-cov-15.782167_pt1 | contig 96799 bp, 59 predicted proteins | sample MGYA00519869_ERZ827101 | MGnify/ENA primary metagenome ERZ827101 (study PRJEB31778, sample SAMEA3449256) | human gut metagenome | biome: human gut; feature: human-associated habitat; material: faeces | place: United Kingdom | collected 2010/2012 ...
TCAATCCTCTATTTTCATTATAGGCTGTGATAAGCTTTCATGATTCGTTGAAAATGGCATACGGGTTTCCGTCCCCTACCGGGGACTTATATTTCTCAATTGTTCCGGTTTTAACTTCGCACGCGGGTTTGAATCCGTTTCCGTCCCCTACCGGGGACTTATATTTCTCAATTGTTCATGTAAAATCCGAAATCACTGATTTTCCATCATTTCCGTCCCCTACCGGGGACTTATATTTCTCAATATTTATTGGAGTAGTAACAATAGTAGGAACTAGTTTCCGTCCCCTACCGGGGACTTATATTTCTCAATACCATCTCCGCAATTCCTTGTAAACACTGACTGTATTACGCAATTTGCGTGGGAAATGATTTTTCAGAAATATAAGTTTATTTTTCATTATAAGAAACTCTCCAAATGCCTATTTTATGCGGTGCGCGGGAAAACTAATATATTTTGAATTTACATTGCCCCATCATATAAGTTTTCCCACAATATTTCGTACATTTTAGGACATGAGGAGAAACTCCCAGTCTGCAATCTTTGTAATGCTTATGTTCCTTTGGCACGTAAGTTTTATCAAAAATATCCTGCACAGCTTGAACTCCTTCTCTTTCTCCTAACAGAGAATATATCACAGTTTTTGAGACAAATCCACTTCCGCCACCAAGAAATACCGTTTCATCAAACATCTGATCTGCAATAGGATATTTGCTCTGAAATACACTATAGTAAAATTGATAAAATTTTTTTACTGCTTCCATAATTTTCTCACTTGTAATCTGATTGATTGATTCGTCAACTTTCATACTCGTCTTTATCACAGTTCCTGGCTTGACACATTCACGAAGCAGATTTAGTGTTTTGCTGCTACCATCGATATGATATTCCCATTTCTGACAAAGTATCATATCTTCATTGCTCAGTGGTTTACTGTCACTGATTATAATTCCTGACATAATATCATTCACTGCATCTTTGCTTTTTTCTGTTCTATTTAATTTATGAAATGCTTTTTCTTCAATTCCCCCTATATTTTTTTGTAAAATATTTCTATTTCTAATCGGTCCATCCAATTCCATTTTTATCTTCTGGACATCTTGTTTATAGTACAGTGGATTTTTCATAATATCTGCTGCAAGTAAAATTGTACGAAGCATTCCCTTTATTGAACTGCCAGGAATATATGGATTTCCATAAGGATCTCGCATGAAATTCATAATTTGCATGCGCCCTTTTTCCATCTGAATATCTCCTACATTTATTTTATACTTCATACAGCACTTGATTTCATCCAGAGAAATTCGATTTCTTTCAACCCAATGCTTCAAATCTTCTCTTCCATCTACAACCATAAATTTTTCAAACTCAATTTCCAAGTGCTTTTTCTTGGCTAACATATACAACTTATCAATATCTATAATACCAACTGTATTTCTATTCAAAAAAAGATATTCCTTTTTCTGAATTTCCATGCCACTTCCGACATAAACAGGTCCGCATACCTCTAATTCTAACTGATATGTTTTTAATACTCTTTTCATATGTCTACCCCCAGAAAAAGTGCTTTCTCATATCTGAATATAGGGTGTGTTCCACGATTCTTTTCTGTTATCACAGTTCCTTTAAATACTTGCTGAAAACAAGATCCCGGTATAAAAACATATCTTTCCTGTTTTCTCATCTGTTGTTCTGCATATTTTTCCGAATCTATAAAGCCCCCTCGCTTTAACAGACTATAATAGGCACAATCAAGAATCTTCTCCAGCTCCATATCTGCTGCCATCGCAGTAGAAAGCAATATATTTATTTTTCCAGCTTTTTGTAATTTTTTTTCTAAATTTGTAGAAATTTCACTTTCCTGATATTCAAAGCGCCCTAATCCTGTGCTCTTCTTTCCTCCAACTCCAGTATACGATAAACTTTCTAATAATTCTTCAAACAAATTTTTCACTTTTTCATCCTGAAAACCAACTATAATATATAGCCCGTTTCCATCATTGAAATAAAAAGCATTTACTCTATATGGCTCTGGATCCTCATTGCCGCTGATTCCAACAGATACTCTCATTCCTGATTTTCCTAGATTATGGAGTAAATCCATTTGATCTAACGGAAAATCTCCATTTATGTATTCTTCCAAAAGCTCTACTGGAATATATTTCATATTTTTAATCAACTTTTTTTCTCTCGAATCTCCACGCGAAGCTGAACTTTTTCGTTCAATTTTTAACATTGGTTTTGGAATAAAATATTCCTTTCCAATATAGGGAAATCCATCTGAAAATAATAACCTATCATTTTCTACAAATTCCAAAAATAAATTTTCCTTATTTAATTTTAATGCTTCCTGATAAAGAGCCGAAAAAAGAGTATCTGCATGAAATGATATATCTGTACTGTCGAGATTCCCATGTCCAAATCGTACTCCATTAAAGAATTCCAAACGATAACTTGTGTAATTCAATGTTTTCTCCTTTCAGAATTCACTCCTGAATTGCTTGTGATAATATCTTATTACACTGCGCCAATAATTCTTCACTTACCTCACCTACAACAGTTTCCGCAATTATATTCTCAAATGCAATTTTCCCATATCCCCGTGAACCACTTCCTCCAATATAATCGTATTGAAGCAAGCGCATACCCTCTGCCAGCGTTTCCACATCTTCTATCATTTCTTTTTCATCTTCCACTTCGTATATTAAATCTAACTCAAAAATAGAACCTCGAACAGCTCTCTCTATTTGTCTTGGGTTTGCTACTGCAGTAAGTCTGGAAATCGAATTCTCAAATTTCACCTCGGTCATACTCTGCAGACCTGCTCGTCTTAATTCTCCTTCATTCGCCAACACCATATCTGAAAATAACAGCCTGCTTCGCTTTACGTTTCCCTTCTTAGCTGAACCAAATAAACGTACAATTCTTTCATGATCATTATCTGGATCCTGAAGACTTTCATTAAATTCCTTAGCAAGTAAACTCCTCATTTTGCCTTTTAAAGAACTTCCAGGAAGCAATGGAAGATTTGATCTTACATCCCTTACTATTGGAGAATCAACTGCTCCAATTGCCGCAAAAGCACTGCTTCCTCCAATATGCATACCGGTTTTCACTAAAATATCCCCATTAATTCTAATTTTTGCGTACATAATGCTCCCCCTTTACTGTTCTTTTCCACCATAGTACTTATGAAATGCAATAAGAGCTTCCATATATCGACTAAAAAGCAAATAGTTCTTTTTACTTGCACCAATTTCTTTCAAACATTCAATTATTTCAGCCTTTTTTATAAACTTTTCTACCTTGTGCTCATTATCACGCCCACATTCATACATAACCCGAACTCTTAAATATTCTATTCTTCCTAGCAGTTCATCATCAAGCCTCTCCGACGGATAAAGTAATACCTGATTATATATATCAGCTGTCATTGCCAGAAGATTTCGAAGTTTAGAGGTCGTTACAATATTTACACGCCCTCTGTTCTTCACCTTTGATTCTTCTGCCAGATCCGAAATTACTTTTTCAGCCTTATCGACATAATTTTTCTCATTTATTCGCATATTAATGAGCCCCCTTCTCTCTGTGCATATAAGCATATAGATTTATTGCTGTTTTCAATTCTCTACAGTCTTTTTCAGATTGCACCCATTGATACATTTTTCTGGAAAACTTGCGATATTTTTCTTTCTTTTCACCTTCTTTATCTGGCTCCAAGCGAGACAGAAGATAGACAAATCTTGCAAAGTTAATTTTCTCCTTCTGATTTCGGATCAGTTCCAGCATGCGGTATAAGAATGACATTCCTCTTTCATCTGATTCTCCAAGAAAATCTTGAATTACATCATATTTTTCTCCAAGAACACTCTTATATAATTCTTCCCACCGATAAGTACCATCGCATATTTCAAGTTCATTAATCAAATGCGTCTCACCATCATCCATTAACGTCACAGAATCTTTTTCAGGCATTCTTTTTGACTCCGCTTCCATTTCCCCAGTTTCATTCGCAATGGCACCTATCGGATATGTACATTCATAAATTCCAATTCCAGACGATATTGACAAGGTTCCTTGCGTGTATTTTTTAAATTTTTCCTGTAAATCAATTGATAGCTCGATTACCTCATTCCACGCACCTACAATAAATACGTCATCTCCACCTGAATATACAATAGTTGCATTTCTTTCTGTCAACTTCTTTTCTCCATCAATATGATACTCTCCATTTTTTAAAATTGAACGAATATAATATTTAAAGAAAATTGATAACTGCCTTGAAAGTGCTGCTGTTCTTGACAATGTCGCATATTTTCCAGCAAATCCAGCAACAAAAGTCTGTCCTAAATTATCCACATCAGCTCTCAAAACACCAATACGTTTAATTCCTTCTGCCTTTTGCGCAAATTTTTCAAATGTATCCCCAGTAGTGTAATCTCCTACCCAAAGCTTTGTGGCAATATGTTTTCCAGTATACATCTGATTTTTTGCATATACCCTTACGAAATATGAATCTTTTTCCATACGTTTTGATAACGTTTTTTCATCATCTGCAAGAAGTAAATATCCCCCTGGAAGCGGAAGACCATCCGCTTCTCCTTCTAATACGACAGAAAAGAAATCACTATACAATACATTATTGGATAATTTCTGTATTTTACTGCATAATGGACATAGTCCATCTTCGCTTACTTTCCCAACATGCTTACATACTTTACATTCTTTCGTATAATCATCAGCCTTTTGGCTATTTAACCAAATAATTTCGTCCGCTTCATATCGATGCATTTTTTCCGCTGACAGTTTTTCTCCCACCCCGCGAAACATTTCAGAATAACTTCCCTCAGGAATATTCCTCAGAGAATTAGCACTACATTTGACATATCCACATGCAACGAACAGTTCATTTTGAAAATGCTTTAGGAACCATAACTTTAACTCTTTTTTCCAATCTTTCAATTTATGTAGCGTATCTTCCGTATTTGCCAATAAAAGATAACAATGTCCGCCACCAGAATACAATAAATTCGCTCTGGATAATTCTAATTTTTCAAGAAGCGTATCAATAATGTGCTCCATCATTATTTCTAAATAAAAAGAACGTGCTCTTAATGTACGTAATGCATTTTGGGAAGTAATTGTATAAATAAAATTCTGAATACCTGAAATATCTAAAGAGCAAAGTAAAAAAGCCTGTCTGTCATAAAATTCTTTCTCTTTCGTGAAAAGTTCATCCTTACAATTCTTTTTTCCAGCATTTAAATAATCATAAATGCAACTGGCTACTGCTGCTGTAAATTTTACATGATCAAATAATGAAATATCTGCCAGCTCCGCCTTTGCTGTAGATGACGGTACATATGACAAATTTGCCTCCATTACAGCCAACAGGGAATTCACATATTCATCATTCCAGTCTATTCCTCGAAGATTATCCGTTATTCTCTGACGGATTTTTATATAAAATGTCTGTGAAAAGTTTTTCTTCTCTTCTGACGGATAATTGATTCCACTTTCCGGATCCATGTCTCCCGGTTGATAATAATATTCTTGTTTATTTCCATTTAAAATATTAAAAATGCTTTGAAGTGGAACCGCGATTTCAAATCCTTTGTCATCGACATTTTCTTTTTCTCTTCTATCTGCAAATGCCGCGATATTATCAGCTATATATGTTATATACGCCAGGTTATCATCTTCAAGATTTGCACTCTTTAATAGCAGTGCATGATGATATTTAACACAATCCAAAATTTCCTTTTCTTTTATGTCAGCTTCTTCTTTTAAGTAATCATATCCACTTACGCTGTGGTTTCTTTTGTCACCACCTTCTCTGTAGATTACTTTTCCAATATCATGTAAAAGGCTTCCTATAATCAGCTTCGCTTTTCGATCATTCATCCTTTTTCCCTCCGCATCTTATAGCTCCCATTCCCATTCCAGTTTTTATTCCCACTCCTGAAAATTCCCCGAAATGAAAAAGAAGCCTTATATATCTTGCTATAGTCTCTGAACCTTTCACTTTAATTCCAATTTTTCCAACAAACCCAGTCACGTTTATTTTTTCCAATGGAAATGGTATTGTTTGTAAACGATAATTTACGACTTCACTGCTCCTGCACAGTTCCTCTAAAGTGTCTTTATCTTCCATTGTCATCTGCTGTGAAAATGCACTATATTTACGCATTAAGCTTCCATATATCAGACTTAAATCCGGATAAAAAATATAATTTCCATCATGCTTAAATGCTGTAGGTGTTAAAAAATATACCTCAAAATACCTAGAGCATTTCTTGTCATAAAACTCATCCAATAGAGTTTTCGCTTCCATCATTTGTATTGTTTTTTTCTCAGGAACAATTGTAATTCCTCGTTTTCTTAGTGTAATCTCTTTCAGCTCGGACATTGGAAGTATAATATTCTTATATGCTTCATCTGTAATAGTCTTTATATGCCAAACTACACCGTTCTCTTCTTTTGACACATATTGACTATACGGATTAAGCTGATTTCCATGAAGAATTCCCGCATACTCCGTGCTTATATTCTCCATAATGACACCTTGTAAATTTGAAGATTGCTGAAAATTTATTTCTGTTTTTCCAAACTCCATGCATAATTCTACATACATGTTTCATTCTCCGTTAAAATAATTATCATTTTGGTCAAGTATGCAAATATTATAATACAAACGCACTATAAAATCATTGTTTTTTTGCATTTTTTGTATATTTTTATATTATTTAAAGTGTCTAATCTATTATCTTGCAAAAACATGACACAAAAAACCGTTACCTATGTCTGCTCAAAACATAAATAACGGTTATGCCTACTTTGATTTTTTCACTCTCCAATATTCCAACATTTTTCAGTCTTCTATCTTTCATTCATTACTATTAAACAAAGAGCCGGATCACTCCGACTCTTCGCTCGTTTCAGCATATAAAATTTTTACAACCGCTTATTTCTCCAGCATATAATCCTTAATCACATCATGGTCTCTCAGTACCTTCTCCACTAAGGTTCCCTTAATTGCTTTCAGCAAAGGTTTTTTCACCAGATTCAGCGGTCCAGGAAGCTCAATTTCAAGTGGTGATCTGCCATCCATAAGTTTTACACTGGCATCCAGGAGTTCTCGCACGTCGTAAACGCTGCCCCATACTTCCGGAACGCCACGGTCTACGCCCATAAGTCCGTATACTGCTTCCATTGCGGTACGAACAGAATATTCTGTGGTGAATATAGTGTCTCTTGGAGTCTCAGCGAACTGTCCAAGGAATGCAAAGTTCACGCAGCCATCCGGGATAACGTCCGGTCTGTCGCCTTTGGCTCTTGGCATGAAGAATGCAGTGATGTAAGGCATCATGGTCGGTACGCAGACTGCGCTGTTTTCAGCCAGATCCTCGATCTGATCCGTCGGTACGCCCATATGGTACAGCCACTCTTCCGTGATTTCTTTACCGGTACACTCTTTCATCGGTTTCTTTACATAATCACCAGGTACATCTGTGAAGAGACCATATACCCAGACGCAAACCTTATCTTTGTCCTGATCCTTGAACTGACCCTGACGGTTGATGGTCCAACTTAACAGCCAACTGGAATCCTGGCAGCTTACGATACCGCCGGTAACAACCTTGCCGCTCTTCGGATCTCGCTTGCAGATGTCGGTAATATAAGGAATGATCTTGTCATCCAATGTGGTAACAGTTGCAGATTCCCAGTTAGTCTTCGCGATATCAGAACAGAATTTCTCCGGATGTCCGAAAGACGGATCCTGTTTTGCAATATTTTTCCAAAGGCTCCAGCAGCCGCTTGTACGAACCTCAGCATCTCCGTTTGGAGCGTGGTTCTGGTCACCGTAGATAGTTCCCTCTGTACAGCTTCCGTTGGTAACAAATACATAGTCGTTCTCAGTAAGAAGGATTCCCTTCTCAACACCCTTTACCTTGCACTCAATAGCAGTTGCCACTTTTTTACCATCGTGAATATCGAAGATTACATTGGTAACCTCTGTGTTGAACTGGAAGTCAACGCCTGCATCCTCCAGATATTTCTTCATTGGAAGGATCAGGGACTCATACTGATTGTATTTGGTGAATTTCAGAGCACTGAAATCCGGAAGTCCGCCGATATGATGGATAAAACGTTGGATGTAAAGCTTCATCTCCAGTGCGCTGTGCCAGTTTTCGAATGCAAACATAGTTCTCCAGTATAACCAGAATGTGGAATTCAGAACCTCATCATCAAATACATCCTCAATGGTCTTGTCATAAAGATCCTCATCCTTTGTAAAGAACAGCTTCATGATTTCCATGCAGCCCTTCTGGCTCAGGTTAAATTTGCCATCTGTGTGAGCGTCTTTGCCCTGATTTACAGTAGCACGGCAAAGAGAATAGTTCGGATCATGTTTGTTCAGCCAGTAGTACTCATCCAGTACAGAGGCGCCTGGTTTTTCCAGGGAAGGAATGCTGTGGAAAAGATCCCAGAGACATTCGAAGTGATTCTCCATCTCACGGCCGCCTCGCATTACGTATCCTCTCATCGGATCAAAAATACCATCGCATGCGCCGCCTGCAATGTCCATTGCTTCCAGGATGTGAATGTGGTCGCCAGGCATCTGCGCGTCTCTTACCAGGAAGCAGGCTGCTGCCAGTGAAGCAAGTCCGCTTCCTACCAGATATGCATGCTTGTCATCTACACCTTCCGGTTTCTCCGGGCGGGCAAATGCTTCGTAGTTACCGTTTGTATAATAAATGCCCTTGCTGTTTTTCTCGTTTTTACCACGCTCTGTATTGCGGTAATTCGGGTCTACGTGTGCTTCTGTAATCTGTTTCTCTTCACGGCTTTTATTTGCCAGAACTGCTACTCCTGCACCTGCTGCGGCAAGTGCTGCCATACCTAATACGGAATGTTTCTTCTTTGACATAAAAATTACCACCTTTCTGAAATTTGCCGTTACATTATTTCCGGCTATCTGTGTTTATTCTTATTTTAACTTTTCGAATCAGCTTCTAAGCTTTCTCAGGTTTGTTTCCTGACTTCAGATAAAAAGCTTTTATTTGGCTGATTCAAAATTCTGCTGCCTTTTATTTAGTATTTCCTGTTTCTGAGTGTATTCTACGTCAAAAAATAATTTTCCTCAATTTACAAAACAAGACGGATGACAAAAAACTTATCATCCGCCTTACTTTGTAAAGTTGATTTCGAAAACTTTATGTCCCGCACTTTCAGCATTAAAACTGCTATGCCATAGTTATTCCTTATTTCCCGGATAAACTTAATCTTTATTGCCCTTCCATCTCCATATTCCGCAGGGAATTCCCAACATTTCCATGCATGGTCACGCAGACCATATTCGCGATTTCTTCCGGGGCTTCCTTCATTCCTCTCTTGATCCAGTCAAGCATGACACCTACGAAACTGTATTTGTAAAAATCCGCAATAAATTTCTTCTGTTCCTCTGTAACCATCAGATTCTTGCTCTGCTCTTCTACCACTCCTTCGATCAGCTGATAGGTCAGGCTGTACAGATAATTTTCCACCTGCTCTCGTTTCACAGAGCGATACACGTTCAAGATAAATGGTTTATTTTCCAAAACAGCCTCAAAAATCTGCTGAAGCCCTTCCTGCCAGGTGTCGTAAGTCTTTTTTCCCTGCAATGCCCGGGAAGCGTCCTCAATACAGGACCATTCTACCAGGTCATAAATATCTTTAAAATGATAGTAAAAAGCCATTCGGCTGATTCCGCAGTCTGTAGTCAGATCGCTGATTGTGATCTTGTCCAGAGGTTTCTGAAGGAGAAATTTCTTCAGAGACTCTTCCAGTGCATTTTTTGTGATATTGTTCATTCAGATGTGCTCCTCTTGATGATTTTATTATGCAGTACGGTATCATGCAATCCATGAGGTCCGCACAGATTCTAGAGCGTGTTTGAAAAATCATTCCTGCAATCTGCAGGCTCTAAGGATTTTATAAATCCTTTTTGATTTTTTGTCAACAGGAGCATTGTTGAAAAAGCCGCTTTCACACCATTTTCACAAAGAAATGCATGGGAAAAGCCCCCTTTCGTGGAGGGCACATGAAGTGCTTTTCCAGAAAGGGGGCTAAGGGGAAGCCTTATTTCATTATATCTTTTTCATCTTTCTTTTTGAGAAAAATGATAAGAAGGATTGCAGCGGAGGCTGCGAAGAGCATAAATGCAAGCTGGGTAAGAGGTGAATCGTCACCAGTCTTGACACCATTTGTTGTAACTGCCCTGTCCTCTGGCTGCTGTGTGATCTGAGGCGCCTGGGTGGGCTCTGCAGGAGCTTCTGTAGGTTCCTGGGCCGGCTCTGCTGTCGGTTCCGGTTCTTCCTTCCGGGATGTGTTGATAATAAGGACTGTTGCATCTTCTGATGTCTCAGAAAGTGTTACAAAGCCGTCATTGATTTCCACATCATATTCAAAGGTATCGTTCAATGCTACCGGTGTACCATCTGCCGTAACCTCCGTTACATACAGTTTTATTTCTTCACCGCCTACAGGAACTGTAACTTCTGTTTTTGCTGTTGCAGTGGATTCACCGTCCATAACAAGTGGAACAATGTTCTGGCTTACGCCGTCTGCAAGCTGTGTACAGTCTTCGTCTTTGAAAATTCCTGCATAAAAGGTCTCATCAGATTTCAGGTCTTCGCCGTTTTTCTTAACAACCGTCTTATTAATTGTGATAGTTTTCACAATATAGTACTCATCTGGCAGAAGCAGGAACTGATTATCAAACTGGAACTGTGCTGCTGTTCCGTTCTCCGTAATCTCTACTTTATTGCCTGCCTGATATTGTGCTACATAAGAGCCATTGTTGTAGGTACCCTCTGCAACGACTTTGCCTTCTGCGTCAGTCTCTGCTACATAGTAGGTACCGCGTTTCAGCTGATCAAATGTTACCGAAGAGGTTCCCTGATTTTCATCAAAGTGAATCATCTTTGTGTCAGCTGCCTTCTGAGTCATTGCCTCGTCGGAGAACAATGTCACATAGAAGTCTGCTGCACGGACTGCAAGGAGTTCACCCTGGATATTTGTAAGCCGTTTAGTTACTGTAATACTGCAATTTGCCGGATCTTCTGTTGGAACTTCTTTCTCATCTTTGCCTTCCGGTTTCGGGGTGTCGGCCGGATTCTCCGGTACGTCACCTGTTGCGGTTGCTGTATTGAGAATGGATTTTCCAAGGTCAGATTCTTTCACCTGATAGGTGTAGGTTACGGTCTTTGCCTTTCCTGCTTCCAGGATGCCAAGGTCAAAGCTCTGGCCTTCTGCAAGCTGGATTCCTTCCAGACTGTCTGTGATCTTCACATTTGTGAGTTTCACGTTTCCGGTATTGGTTACAGTTACGCTGTAGGTAATGATGTCGTTCAGGTCTGCTTTTCCTGCTTTGTCCTTCTGGGTTCCGTCTGCTGCTGTGATGGAAACAATGTCCTTCTTCACTTCAAGCTTCGGATTTTCTACCGGGTTATCCGTGTTGTCTCCTGGCTTCTCGCCATCTGGATCCTCTGGGTTTGCAGGAGTTCCTACTGCTGCGTTGCTGATCGTATTGCCTTTATCTGCTTCCTGTACCATGTAGTCATAAGTGATGGTTGCTTCTGCTTTTGGTGCAAGGCTGCTGATTGTGAAAATTGTTACCTTCCCATCCTGCTTACTGTCTGCGCCCTGGATGTTGGAAATCGTTCCGGCTGCATTCAGCGTATCTGTGATCTCTACATTTTCCAGAGTCTGGTTTCCTGTGTTGGTCACGGTGAGGGTGTAGTGGATGGTTTCGCCTGCTTTGAACATTCCGTTTTCGTGGATGCTTGCGCTGGATTTCTTGGTAAGTGTATAGCTTCTTACCGGATCAACGGTGATTACTGTATCAGTGTTCTCAAATGGCTTACCGCCCTCGAATTCCACTTTTACCGTATTTACAAAGCTTCCGTTGGCAATGTCTGCCTCTGTAATCTTATAGGTTGCTGTTGCTGTAACAGTTTCACCTGCAGGAACCTTCTCAACTGTGAGAACGTTCGGAGTCTCCTGCGGTGCACCTTCGATCACAACACCAGGAAGTTCAATGATCCTTACGGTTTTCGCTTCGTCATAGATATTCTTTACATTGATTGTAAAGGTAACAGTCTCATCCAGATCATAGGTTTTATCCTCATGGGTCTTTGTTACAACCTGGCCTGGATCTACCGGATCTTCTTCACTTCCGTCTGTAACCTTCAGAAGTCCTGCAAGAAGAATAATGGAATAGTTCTTTGTCACATCCTGTGCTTCTGTCTCGCTGCCCTCAGCTTTCTGGCTTGCTGCATTTGCAAAAATCTTCAGATCTGTGATCTTATTCTCGCTTTCGCCAACCAGTGTCTGGCTTCCTTCTACATGTGCGATTTCCTGCTGGCCATCTGCCAGAGTTCCATCTTCCAGTTTCCATGTAGGAACCGCAAGCTCCTCGCCGTCATATTTCTTCTCGCCGCTGTCAGCCTGGAAGGTTACCTGGCGTCTGGTGATTTCAAGAGCTCCGTCCTCCACCTTAAACACAACGTTTGTAAAGTTCGGGTTGATGTTCTGGAAATCTTCTGCCTTCAGCTCCATATCGTAGGTTCCGGCATCTGTTCCTTTTACCTCAGCATTTCCAGTGAATGTGAAATCTTTGTCCGTATACAGCTTGTTGCTGATGTCTGCTACCGTGTAGCCGGTAACTGTTTTCTCTGTTCCGTCATAGACTTCTGTACCACTGTTTTCTTTCAGTGTTACCACAACCTGATCTGTTACAGGTGTAACAAGCAGGCTGCCATTCTTAGTTTCAATGGTGTAGTTGTCAGCGTTGGTATTTTCATTCAGCTTATAGGTGAATGTATTCTCGCTGTCACCTACAGTTGTCTGAGTTCCAGTTATATCATAGGATGCACCTTCGCCCTTGACAAATCCATCGCCACTTACCGTTACATCCTTTGCTGTTAACTCTGTTCCATTGTAAACCTTCTGGGCACTTGCACTGGTAAGAACCAGATTACGTTTTTCGATTACGAGAGAACCATCAATTACATGGAAGGTAACTTTTGCGAAGTTCTTATTGGTATTTGTGAAGTTCTCTTCGCTCAGTCCCATCATATAAGTATCTGCATTTGTTCCTTTTACAAGAGCTGTACCATCAAAGGTGAAATCGCTTTCTTTATACAAAGGACTGGTAATGGATACTGTATAGCCTTCTACTGTTTTCTCTGTTCCATCGTACTTCTGAGTATCTTTGTTACCTGTGATTGTTACTACTACTTCATCTTCGCTGGAGGAAACAGTAAGGATTCCTTCAAATGATGTGATGTTGTAGTTATCCGTTTTGGTATTATCTTTCAGCTCATAGCTAAAGGTATTGTTGCTGAAGCCTGCCTCTGTCTGACTTCCGGTTACGTTGTATACTGCACCTTCTCCTTCTGCGAAGCCGTCACCGCCAACTGCCACATTGTCATTGGTCAGTGGCTTTCCATCGTATGTCTTGCTGTCTGTTGCACTGGTCAGAGTCACATCTCGTCTGGAAATATTCAGAGTTCCGTCTACGATTTTGAAGGTAACACTTGCGAAGTTATGGCTTATGTTGTTAAAGTCAGATGGTTTCAGTTCCATGTTGTAAATGTCTGCATCTGTTGCTTTAATAACATCATTTCCACTAAATGTAAAGTCATTTTCTGTATACAGTTCATTGTCTATTGCTACGTCATAACCGGTTACTGTTTTTTCAGTGCCATCATATTTGGCGCTGCCACTGTGCTCGGTAATGGTGACAATTACGTTATCTGTAACCGGGGTTACTTTAAGGGTTCCCGGAGTAGTTTTGATATTGTAGTTGATTGCCTTGGTGCTGCTGTTCAGTCTGTAAGTGAATTCATTATCACTTGATCCTGCATTTGTCTGGCTTCCGGTTACATCATAATCTGCGCCTTCTCCAGGAACAAACTGGTCACCTGCGATCAGAATGTGATTCTTAGTCAGCGGAGTTCCGTCGTAAACTTTCTCGTCAGAACCACTGATCAGTTCCACATCTCGTTTGGTAATCTCAAGCTGTCCGTCTACAATTTCAAATACTACATTTGCAAAGTTTTTATTCTTGTTTGTAAAGTCTTCTGCTTTCAGATTCATCGGATATGAACCAAAGTCAGTTCCTTTCGCTGTGGCATCTCCGCTGAAGGTGAAATCAGTTTCTTTATAGAGGGTGTTGTCAATTGCTGTGTCATAACCTGTAACAGATTGTTCCGCTCCGTTGTATTTCAGGGAAGCGCTGTGCTCTGTGATGGTTACGATGACTTTGTCTGTAACTGGTGTTACTGTAAGTTCTCCTGGTGCAAGCTCAATGCTGTAGTTGGAAGCTTTGGTATTCTCATTCAGCTTGTAGGTAAAAGTATTATCGCTGCTTCCCTTATCGGTCTGGGTTCCGGTTACATCGTAGGTTGCACCTTCACCGGCTGCAAAGCCGTCACCGCTTACGGTTACGTTGTGGTTAGTCAACGGGGTTCCGTCGTAGACCTTTTCATCAGTCGCACTGGTAAGGATTACCTGTCTTGGGGTGATGGTAAGGGCTCCGTCCGTTACTACGAATTCCACGTTTGCAAAGTTCGTGTTCGTATTTGTAAACTGCCCTGCTGCCAGGCCCATCGGGTATGCAGTTTCTGCTGCATCTGTTTTCTCCACTTCTGCAGTTCCACTGAAGCTGAAATCTGCCTCTTTGTACAGACCACTGTCACTGGCAATGGCTACCTCATAGCCTTCCGCTTTCTTAGGAGTTCCGTCATACTTCTCCGTATTTGTATGTCCGGTGATGGTTACGGTTACCTTTTCCTGGGATGCTGTGATGCTCAGCCTGCCCTCTTCCCTGGTGATGTTGTAGTTATCTGCATTAAACTTCTCGCCTGTTGCATAAGTAATGGCATTGGTTACTTCACCTTCACTTACATTGGTAACACTTCCGGTTGCACGGATATCGGTTACCTCTCCTGCTACAAATCCGTCTCCTCCTGTCACACTCGGTCTGGTCAGGGGCGTTCCGTCATACGGCTTGCTTGCACTTTCACTGGTAAGGTTTACCTGTCTTGGGGTGATGGTAAGGCTTCCGTTCTCGGTCTTTACCTCGAACTCGCTGGTTACCACGTTTCCTTCTTTATCCGTTACCACCGGGGTTCCGGTGATGTTGTTGGTGTAGCTTCCTGCGTCCTTCTGTTTCGGGTCCTCCGTACTCAGCCCGCTGACTGTGTAGCTGTTCCCTTCCACTGTGAACTCATAGGTCTCCACTCCAACGGCTTCATGCTCTTTTCCGTCATAGGTTGCAGTTGCGCTGTTCGCCTTTACCGTTATCTCATACTTCGCCTCGCGGTTTGTAACGGTCAGCGTTCCCTCCTGCTTGCTGATCTCATAGTTGTCTATGTTGGTGTTGCCGTTCAGTTCATAGCTGAATGCATTTGCGCTGCTTCCTACTACGGTCTGGCTTCCGGTAAAGTTGTAGGTTGCACCCTCTCCTTCTGCAAACCCGCTCTCTACCTCAAGGGCCGTGTCCCCGTTCACAAGGGCGTTCCCGTCATACTTCTTGCTCAGGGTTGCACTCTTTAAGGTTACGGCTGCCTTACCGATTTCAAGCTTTCCATCTATCGCTTTCGATACAATATACTTTCCAGTACCATCGGTCATTCCAACAGTACCTTTTGCAAATGCTGCAGGATATTCTCCGGCATTCGTTCCGGTTGCACCAACCGTAATGCCTGCGAAGCTTACGCCTTCCGGAACGCCTGTGTAACCACTAACGCTATGCTCCTTTCCATCATAGGTTGCAGTTTCGCTGTTTGCTGTCAGTTCTACATTTTTAAAGTAGTAAAAATTAATTTCATTAGTTCCGTTTTCTGAGATAACCAGCTGCTTCTTTTCGTAAGAAACTGGTGTATATCCATTAATCATTTTTGGGGTTTTGGTTATAACGTTTCCAGGTTCCCCACCAAATCCTGTTACCGAATCCGCTACTTTCTCTGTCGTACCATTCCAATAATAATTTACTGTGTACTTAATATCTGAGCGAACGTATTTCGCATAAAAATTAACATTAGATTCTCCAATTGAATATGGAAATGTCACTGTTTCACCTTGAAGTGACGGATTGCTGTACCATGCTTTCAATGTGTAATTCTTTCCATCAACCGTTTTCGTTGAAGGCAACGATAATTTGTCACTATCGCTTGGTTGTGTCGTACCCTTGTTTATAACAAAGCTCTTAGCATAAACTTGATCATACTGAGTTACATTTGTACCTGCATCCCATAAGAAATATTTTGCAGTTACAACCCGCTTACATTTTATATCAATCGTACAATCTACATGATAGGTCGCATTATCTGAAATTTTGTACGGTATAAGTGTAATGCTTTCTATATCGTCATTCGTAATTTTTATGCCTAAATTTTTCTGAACCTGATCTTTCCAGTAGCTCAGAATTTCATTCCAAGCAGTCGAATTTTTACTAACATCATAAGTACTTCCATTAACAGTACCACCCTTTGGCCAGGATATAACTCTTGCAGGAACATTATCGAATGTATTTTTGTTATTTTTATCCCAAATTGCATCCGTAAGATCTATCGTTCCAATTCCTAAACATGTTCCCCACTGACTTGTTTCGTTCGAATTCTTATCAGATGTAGGCGTTTTCAGATAATAGAATTCAACATTATTCCAGGTTTTTCCTGCAGTAGCGCTGCCATTGCTCTTTGCCTTAACTGTAACAGTTGTAGTAGCTATCTTATCTCCAGACTGTGCGGAAATTGTAGCTGTGCCAGGCTTCTTGCCTGTAACTAAACCTTTACTATCTACTGTTGCTACTGCTGAATTATCGGATTTCCATGTAAGAGTAGCATTTTCAGGTTTAAGACTGGTTGGTGTAATTGTTACTGTGCTGCCTCTCTCAACGGATACCGTTTCTGGAAGTGACAGTTCAGTTGCGTAGACAGGTGCTGTTACGGTTACTTCAATAGTTTCTGATCTTTCAGTATGCTCCCAATGCTTCTTCGCATCTTTATCACAATAGTTATGTGTAATTATAACTGTTCCTTCCTTAATACCAGTTACATTTGCCCTCTTGCCGTTACCATCAGAAATTTTTGCTGTATCCGAATCACTTGAACTCCACGTTTGTTTATAAGAACAATCCTTTTTATTTCCCCTTCCTGTTAACGTAATTGTCTCGCCAACAGCAACAGTGCTATTACCAGTAATTGCAGCTTCACTCGGCTGTCCATTCAGCCCTGCCAGATTTACCAGATAGCCTGAAAAGCTATCTGTAGTAAAACCCAGGCTGCTGCCCTCCTGACTGGCTGCAACTTCGTTGACTGCTCCGTCATCGCCTACGTGATAAACAGAAGTTACATCCACGTCTGCAATCTCTGCTGCTGTAAAAGATACTGCTACATTTCCGGAAGGCTGAATTTCTTCGCCGTTATAGATAAATGTAATATCCAGACCAAGAATGTCAGATACTTCACATCCCAGTGCGCTTACTGCTGCTGCAATCTGAGCATCGGATAAAGGTGCCAGTTCCACGGTAGTTCCTTCTGGCAGTACACCTTCTTCTGCATAGATTGCAGCGGTAACACCAGCACAGGAACCTGAATAATCAAATACAGGCATTTCCAATTCGTCTGTGTTTTCCTCAATGGGTTCTTCTACCGTTTCTTCTTCCGATTCTTCTGTACTTCCTGTATTCGCAGCAGGCTCCTGTGGAATCTCTTTGTATGTAACCAGGATATTTTCAGCCTTGGTTACAGCCGGAATTTCATAGAATCCTTCTGCGTTTTTAACAAGCTGGGTATCGTCTGCTTCAAGAGTAACCCGCTCCGTTTCGTATCCCTGTGCTGCTGTGATGGAAAATTCAAATTTCTCATTTTCCTTCACTTCTTTATTATAAGAAACAACATCTACAGGAGCAGTTTCCCCTTTCACTTGAATCGTTCCGTGAGCTGCTGCATCTCCATTGAAAGTTATACGATAGAGAACCTCCTTTCCCAACTCTGGGGACAGATTCTCTGCAGGAACTGTATTTCCATCGCTTTCTGCTTCAGCTGCTGATGCTTTATCCGCATCTGCTGCTGGTTCCTGAGATGCACTACCTGAAGAAGTTTCTGCTGAAACTGACGGTTCCTGCTCAGCCGGAGTCTCTGGCGTTTCTGCCACTGTCTGATCCGCCGGTTCCACTGGTGTCTCTTCCACTTTCTGACCAGCCGGTTCCGCTGGCGTTTCTACCACTGCCTGCGCTGCCGGTTCCGCTGGCGTTTCTGCCACTGCCTGCGCTGCCGGTTCCGCTGGCGTTTCTGCCACTGCCTGCGCTGCCGGTTCCGCTGGTGTCTCTGCCACTGCCTGCACCGCCGGTTCCGCTGGTGTCTCTGCCACTGCCTGCGCTGCCGGTTCCGCTGGTGTTTCTGCAGCCGGTGCCGATTCCTGAACTGCCGGTGATGCAGACTCTTCAACCTGAACCTCCGGCTCCTGAGCCTGCTCTTCTGCAACCACAGCTGTATTATCAGCCACATAATTCTCAGCGGTGGTCATCACTGTATTCTGCCCGATCATTGCTACAGCCAGCAACGTTGCCATCGCTCTCCTGAACTGTAAAAACTGCTTTTTCCTCATAATGCTTCCTCCTTTTCGCAACCTTTTTTTGTTGGCAGTTGCTTAACAGTTACTGTCCACTGATAACGTTTTGTATAATCTAAAGCGAACAATAACATTAAAACATTTGAGATCCAGTGAACATTTACGGTCCTTCACCGGATGCTCCGGAGCGTGCTTGAAAAAGACTTTCTGCAAGGATTACGGGAATGATTTTTCAAACAGGCTCCAGCCTATATGGCACTGTGAGCCATACGGCTAAATCTCTACTATGTTCCAATTATAGCACCTCCTTTTCCACTATCCTGATTTCAGGGAATGAACTGCACGCTTAGGGAACGAAATGCACAAAAATTCACGAAAATGTGCATCCTATATTCGTAACTAAGGACAGATATCCGCCTCCGAACTTATATATGCACATATTTTCCGAAATATTCATCGCTATTCTGGAATATATTTGAAAAATGTTTTCTAAAAGATGTGCATCACAATTTGTGGGAGAACATCCTCCACTTTACAAGAAAAACGCTCAATGCTACAATATTCCCCAGATATTTGACAAAAAAAGCCCCTGTGGGGGAATACATAAGGAGAACACCATGGAATTAAAGCTTGAAAACGGACGTCCCGCAGATACCACGGGCAGACTTGAAAAAGAGATACGTACTTATGATTTTCTTGATGCACTTCAGGTGCCTTATCAGAGGATTGACCATGAAACTCTGATGACCATTGAAGCTTGTAAAGATGTGGATAAAGTGCTTGATGCAGTAATCTGCAAAAACCTGTTTCTCTGCAACCGCCAGGAAACGAACTTCTATCTGCTGCTCCTGCCAGGCGACAAGAAGTTTAAGACAAAGGAAGTATCTTCCCAGCTTGGCGTTGCCAGACTTTCCTTCGGCAATGAAACTTATATGGAGAAATTCCTTGATATTACACCTGGTTCTGTCAGTATACTTGGGCTTATGAACGATAAGGAAAATCATGTGCAGCTGCTTATTGATGAAGACCTCCTGAAGGAACCTTACATCGGCTGTCACCCTTGTATTAACACATCCAGCCTGAAAATTAATATGAAAGATATGATGGAAAAAATTATTCCGGCTATGAAGCATGAACCGATTTTTGTGAAATTGGGACAGGAAGAATAAATTTCTATATGGTAAATGCCCTGATGCCTGAATCCAATGGTTTACTTTTTATAGTAACCACTTTCAGCTTCAAGCACAGGGCATTTCCTGCTACGACTTTCTCCCCAAAACTTCCATAATATCCTCAAACGTCACCAGCTTCACATTTCCAATCTTCTGTGCCTCATCCGTGCACCCCTTTGTGAATCCGCTTTTTGAAAAAAGATACAGATACGTCCTGGGATAATGGAACAACTGGCTGCGCGCCACAAGAGTTTCCAGAACGCCCAGGTCCACCTTTTCATTTGTCCATTTACACTCGCCAAATAGAGCTGTATTTTTATCTGCTTCTCCCATAATATCAATTTCTGACTGGCTTCTTGTTCTCGGGTCATTTCCCCACCAGCACCCCAGCTCTGAAAATTCTACCGGACACTCTCCGGTCAACAATAATTTCCAAAGATACTGTCGACAGATTTCCTCAAATACAAGTCCCATATACTCGGATAAATGTGACTCAATCCTGCTGTATGCCAGATCGGTTGCCCCTCGGGCTATGATAGAGCTGTTCTCTGGAACAAATCGATACCAGAAGCGGAAAAGATTATCCGCAATTTTATAAATAGACTTCTTGGAATTCGCTTCACCATAAGGATTCTCCTTCTCAACCAGACCAAGGGATATGAGATTCTTCAGATATGTGGAGCATGTACCCGTATTCTCACCTACCTTCGTGGAAATCTCAGACAATCTTGAATATCCGGTGGCGATGGCCGTAATAATCGCATTATACAGTGCAGGCTCACGTACCTCCTGCTTCAGGAGATTCTCTGGCTCTTCAAATAAAGAAGATGTGGGATTCAAAAAAGTATTCTTAATATTCTCTTCTACGCTTAAATCACTCCGAATCTGTAACAAATACTGGGGTGTACCGCCTACCATACCATAAAGCAGTGCCTTATCCATATCAGAGAATGCTTTTAAATAATTGCAGGTATCTTCAAAGTCAAAAGGAAGTATTTTCATCTGCGCGGTACGCCTGCCATATAACGGTGCTTTATAGGCCAACACATGATCTTCCATATATGACATAGAGGAACCACATAAAATAAGCATCAGCTTAGAGTCATCCTTATATTTATCAATCAACATTTGCAAAGTAGATGCCAGACTCTCAGAAGCGCGCGCTACATACGGATATTCATCTATGGCAAGAACCAGCCGTTCACTCTCACCCAGCTTAAATACATATTCCAATGCAGATTGGAAAGATGCAAAAGAAGTATCTGCCACGATTCCAGAACCATATTCTATAATATTCTTGCTAAAGTTCTCAAGATTCTGTTTCTCATTGCTTTCTACCCCCATGAAGTAGATAGACTTCTTGTCCTTAATAAATTCACTGATAAGAGCAGTCTTCCCCACACGGCGACGGCCATATATAACTGCAAATTCAAATTTCCCAGATGTATATAAACGATTCAAGGCCGCCAAATCTCGCTCTCTTCCTATAAACATATGTGTGCCCCCTCCCTTATAAAGATATTTTATCATAGCCTTTTAATTTAGTCAATTACGATTTACCAAATCGTAATTGACTAAATCGTAATATAGTAAATTGCAATTAACTAATTTGTATGTTACCCATTCTTCCATTATGCCCAAAACAAAACAGACAGATACACATTTCAATCATGTACCCGCCTGTCTCATTTCATTCTTTATTCAATTTTTATTTGCTCTTCCGCTCCTTTACCAGTGCAAATACACTCTGAAGTACAATGAAGAAGCACAGCAGGATTGCTGTTACAATGTTGGACCAGGAGCTGATCAGTTTTCCATTGGTTTTAACCAAAGTAGAAATCGTACCATTGATCAATACACCAAACAAGGAACCAAGTACATTTCCTACACCACCGGTAAGAAGTGTACCACCGATGACTGCGGAGGAAATAGCGTCCATTTCAAGGCCGGTTGCCTGGGTGGTGGTACCTGCCATGGTATTCAGGCAGTAGCAGATTCCGCCGATGGAAGTAAGGAAACTGGAAAGAATATATGCCTTCATCTGTGTTTTCTTAACATCAAGTCCCATCAGGGTTGCAGACTGCTGATTGCCACCTACTGCGTAAATACTGCGGCCGAAGCGTGTGTATTTCAGCATCAGATAAATAGCAAGAACTACGATCAATGCAACTACAACAGTTACACGAAGGTATGGAAACTGCATGATTCCCTTTTTGTTCAGATACCCTCCAAAGGGAAGGGAAATCTTAAAGCTTGAAAGAGTTGTAAAAATCTTGTCAGAAACAATACTTACCTGCTCTTTACAGATCACAGCTGTCATACCTCTGGCAAAGAACATTCCCGCCATAGTAACGATAAAAGGCTGGATTTCCAGGTAGGAAATACAGAAGCCCTGAACAATACCAAATATAATGCCAATTGCAAGAATCAGAAGCATAAGTACCGGGCTGGACCATCCCCACTGCTCAATTCCCACTGCCAGGATCATACAGTCCATAGCAACCAGGGAACCTACGGAAATATCAATACCGCCAGTAAGCATAACGCATGTCATGCCAGCTGTGATGCAGATCAGACCTGCATTGTTGATCAGGATGTTCAGAAATGTCTGGAAACGGGTAAAGCCTTTGTCCGCATATACGATACATCCTGCAGCATACATTACAAAGAATAATACAATGGTGATCAGCAGCAACAGGTTATTGCTGTTTATTTTTTTCTTTTTCATGCCCGAGCTGCCTCCTTTCCGGATTTCTTTGTCAGCTTCTTAAAGAAGGCTTTGGCTGGCTCAGCCTGAATTACTACGATAATAATAACTACGATTGCCTTAAATACCGGTGCCTGTGCAGAAGAAACACCAAGTGCATACAGAGTTGTGGTAATCGCCTGGATGGTGTACGCTCCAATGATGGAACCTGCCAGGGAAAACTTACCGCCGCCAAGGCTGTTGCCGCCAAGTGCTACAGAAAGAATTGCATCCAGCTCCATGTTAAGACCGATGTTATTGGTATCTGCTGAATAGATTCTGGAGGTTGCAACCATACCTGCAAGACCTGCACAAAGACCGCAGATTGCATAGCACATAAGGATGATCTTTGCGGAATTAAAGCCTGCGATACGGGAAGCTTTTTTGTTAATACCAACACTCTGGATGTAAGTTCCAAGTGCTGTGTAGCGAAGTACAATAGAAGCAATTGCCACACACACAGCAGCCACAATGATCGGTGTAGGAATGATTCCGCAGTAAGCGCCAAGCTTCTGGAAAGAAGGAACTCGAACATAAACGATCTGGCTGTTGCAAAGAAGAAGTCCTACTGCTCGGCCTGCCGACCATAGGATCAGGGTGGCGACCATAGGCTGAATATTCATATAGGCAACCAGAAATCCATTAAAAACGCCACAGATCAAAGTGACAAGAAGTCCGGCTCCAATGCCAACCAGCAGCGGATGCGCATATTCCTGCACATTTACATTTCCATATCCTGCAAGGATCATACAGCAGACACCTGCGTAAAGACTCATTACGGAACCAACGGAAATATCAGTACCGCCGGAAGCAGATACAACAAGTGTCATACCGATTGCCAGTATGGCGATTTCACTTCCACGGTTCAGGATGTCGATCAGACGTCCGTAAAGTACATCATTCTTAATGGAAATCATAAAGAAGGAAAGCGGTGCACTTCCTGTTGCAATATCATATACTACGTTGATCAGCATGACCAGGATCATACTGAAAACCGGAAGGAACAGACGTTTCTGCGCCAGTTTTTTGAAATTACCCATTACTGCTCACCTCCTGCGATTGCTTTCATTACGTTCATCTGGTTCATATCTGCCTCATCAATCTCTCCAACCTTCTGACCGTCACGGAGAACTGCCATACGGTTACAGGTACGGAGCATTTCCTCAATCTCAGAGGAAATGAAGATCAGACTCTTTCCTTCATCTGCAAGCTTCAGAACCAGCTTCTGGATCTCTGTCTTGGTACCGATATCGATTCCTCGGGTAGGCTCGTCCAGAATCAGAAAATCCGGGTTTGTTGCAAGCCATCTTGCAAGGATAACCTTCTGCTGGTTTCCACCGGAAAGCTGTTTGATCAAGGTCTCACGGCTTGCACATTTGATCTGGAGAAGATCAATATACTTGTCTGCAATCTCACACTGTTTTGCCATAGGGATCTTTTTCAGAATGCCCTGTTTTGCCTGAATTGCAAGGATGATATTTTCTCTTACGGACAAATCTGCAACAATTCCTTCCGCTTTACGGTCATCAGGAAGAAGTCCCATTCCAAGATGCATGGCATCAATAGGATTTTTCACCTTAACTTCCTTACCTTTTACTTTCAAAGTACCAGTCTGGGCGCGGTCAGCACCGTAAATAGTACGTGCCAGTTCGCTTCGTCCGCTTCCAAGAAGTCCGGTAAGACCGATAACCTCTCCTTTGTGGATATCAAGGTCAAATGGTTTGATGGTTCCTGCATGGCTTAAGCCACGGGCTTCGATTACCATCGGTTCTTTTCTCTTATCTCCTGTGATCTCCGGTTTAATGGAAGCAAGATCGTCGAAATCTTTTCCCATCATAGCGGCTACCAGCTTCACTCTCGGAAGATCTGCGATCTCATACTCGCCAACCAGCTGACCATTTCGAAGAACGGTAATTCCGTCACATACTGCATAAACCTGTTCCAGGAAATGGGTGACAAATATGATTCCTACACCTTTCTCCTTCAGTCTGCGCATCATGGTAAAAAGCTTTTCTACTTCACGGTCATCCAGTGAAGAAGTTGGCTCATCCAGAATGAGCACCTTGCAGTCCATATCTACAGCACGGGCAATTGCGATCATCTGCTGCAATGCCAGTGAATATTCTTCAAGATTACGTGTTACATCAACGTCAAGCTCCAGCTGTTTCATAAGGGCAGCTGCCTGACGGTTCATTGCCTTTCTGTTGACCGTTCCAAGCTTTGTCAGCGGCTCACGGCCTATGTAAAGATTCTCTGCCACCGAAAGGTTTGGACAGAGGTTTACTTCCTGATATACAGTAGAAATACCCTTCTTCTGGGCGTCCATGGTATCTTTATTTACGATGGGATGATCAAATCCTTCCAGATAAATCTCTCCAGCCTCAAATTTATTTACGCCGGTCAGGCACTTGATCAATGTGGATTTACCCGCGCCATTCTCTCCCATCAGCGCTCGGATTTCACCTTTTTTCAATGTCAGATCCACGCCTTCCAGTGCTTTTACACCTGGGAATGTCATGCAGATTCCCTGCATTTTCAATACTACTCCTGCCTCCAACGCGATTCCTCCCTTCCCGTTATCAACTTCATTTTTCATTCTCCTCGTTATCGCGTTATTTGCCATAGGTTCCTCTGTTCTGCGGCTCATAACCTCGTATAAACAACGGGATAAAACACGCTCTGCGAGTTTTACCCGTTATCGCGGCAGTCGCCAAGGTCTCATGCAAGCATGGACTTCGGCTCGTTGCTCGCGAAAATTAAGGGGAAGAAAATCCGCCTTGGGACTTTCCTCCCCTATTTGTTCATCTTTATCGGTTTTCAGCTGCTTGCTGATAACCAATTTCGATGTTTACGGATTGTTTCACAGCTCTGCTGTTTTCACACTCTCCGATTGATTTTTCTGATTAGTAAGCACGTCCAGCCAGAACTTCATCAGTCATAGTTGTTGCATATTCGCTCTCGATTCCAGGTGCTACGAATGCCTGATCCTCAACAAGTGTTGTCTTCTCAAATTCTTCGCCTGCCTGCATTTTCTCGATTACGCCCTTAACAACCTCAGCCTGGATCGGGTTACACTCAACATCACAGTTGATCTTTCCATCTAATGTATACTGAAGTCCATCGTGTGTTGCATCGAAGGAAATAAGAGTTACATCGCCATCAACACCATAGGTGATACCTGCTGCATCCATTGCATCCATTGCGCCGTATGCTTCGTTATCATTCTGGCAGACAACTACATTGAACTGTCCCTCGTAGGATTTGATGAAGGACTCCATAACTTCCTGGCCACCAGCCTGTGTAAAGTCACCGGACTGAGAATCAAGAATCTTCCAGTTATCATGCTCGCCAGCTACCTGATTGAATCCTTCTGTACGTCCAAGTGCCGCGGAAGCTCCTACGGAACCTTCGATTACAAGAATGTTCGCGTCTTTATCGCCAAGGTACTCAGCTAACCAGTTACCAGCTGTGATACCTTCGTTTGTTGTGTTTGTTCCAACCCATGCATCATATAAGTCGTCGCTTGCTTCGATCTCACGGTCTGCGATGATTACAGGGATTCCTGCATCCTGTGCTTCCTGAAGAACGGTGTCCCAGCCAGCGGACTGGATCGGAGCGATTACGATGTAATCCATATCTTTACTAATAAATGTACGAACTGCCTCAAGCTGTGCAGCATTGTCATTATCGCAGTCTACAAGGTCAAGGCTGTATCCAGCGTCCTCTGAGAAAACGTCCTGATAGTTCTGGGTGTTTGCTGTACGCCAGTCTGATTCATGTCCAACCTGAGCGTATCCAACTGTTACCAGATCGTCAGCGTAAACCGGCATAGCCATCATGCTGAGTGTTGCTGCTGCGAGTGCCATAACTGCTAATTTCTTTTTCATAGTGATTATTCCTCTCTTTCTTTTAGAAAAAATACTTTTGCAGGTCGCGCCTGCCATTGGTTTCTCGTTCAACACTGATCCGTTTGCTGTCTCAGCTTTCCGTCCGTTCTTTGAATCCGTGTTCTTCTTGATGTCTATAATTTAGCGAAAATCAACATAAATTTCAATATTGTCTTCCCGTCTTTTGGTTGTTTCGTCAGTTCAAACAATACAAATTTGTTAGTTTTCATAGTGAAATGCAGACAAATTTATATTATAATGGACTTCAGGCAGGAAAAGGGGTGATATTTTATGATTTCTCATTTAGAAAGTTTGTTTTCTTATGATTTTGTGAAAAATATTACACCTTTTTCTATGTTTTTCGATTTGGCAAACTGTCTAAGCTGGGAAAAGAAGGTTTGATCATTTGAAAAAAGGTATAATATTTTGGGTTTTAAAAGTGAAAAAGCAGAAGGTTTATTGGGAAATCATAAATAATTCATGTGAAAATTTTATGAAATAACTATCTCAGCAAAATAAAAAAACCAGAGTGGCGCGGCAGATTGCAGGAATGCTTTTTCAAACACGCTCTAACCTAAGAAAGAGGAACTAAAATATATGGCGATCAAATATAAATGGCTGGTTGAACAGCTAAGAGAAATCATTTCAGATTCTATTCAAAAAGGAATCAACAAGCTTCCCACAGAGCAGGAGCTGGCTGGCAGATACCGTGTCAGCCGACAGACAGTTCGGGCGGCGCTGGCAGTTCTGGAGGAAGAGAGGGAAATTCGCCGCATTAAAGGAAGTGGTGCTTACATTACCGGGCTTTCCAGCCTTGAAGACCGGAATATAGTTGGAATTCTGATTCCAGATGAACAGCAATATGAATATCCTGCACTGATAAATGATATTCGTGTGACGCTGGCTGCGGAGGGATTTTCCTGCAAGGTTTACCCCACTCACAATCACGTGGACCAGGAACGGCAAATCCTTCAGTTTCTTTTGAAAAGTCCGCTGCGGGCGCTTATTGTGGAGCCTGTAAAAAGCGCCTTACCATCACCTAATACAGAGCTTTATCAAAGGCTGATACAAAGGGGAACTTTCATTTTGTTCCTGGGATGTGCTTATCCCCAGTTGTCTCAGATTCCAGTAATCTATGAAGATAATCTATATGGGGCTGGTCTTCTGGTGCAAAGTCTTGTGGAAAAAGGCCACTCTTCTATCGCCGGTATTTTCCAGATGGACGATCAGCGGGGACTTGAGCGATACCAGGGCTTTCTGGATGCCATGCAAAATCAGGGGCTGACTGTACCAGACCGCAACATCTGCTGGTATACTACACAGGAGCTGGATGATTTCCGTCAGAGCCGGGATATCAGCTTCCTGAAAAAATTTCTGGAACGGATCACCCCCGACTGCACTGCGTTTATTTGTGAGGATGACTTTATTGCATGGCTGTTATGGGAAGAGCTGTCGCTTGGACAGGAGAAAAAGATAGCAACTCACGCTTCCCTTTCATCCTCTCTTCAAAACACTGGATTCACAGCTGCTTCCGCCGGCCATAGTTTCGAAGCCACAATAGCACTAGCCACCTTCAATACCAGCTACCTCACTACATCTGGTCTGCTCTGCGCCACAACACTGACACACCAGACACACCAGCCTGGTACTCTGGCCGCCCAGATGAGCATAAACAAATTAAAAGGACTCCCTGTCTCTTCGCAGGAAGTCCCATGGCAGTTATCACTGCCGAAATCGCATAATTAATTTTGAATATCATGCAGTCCCCTTACTCCGATATTCCCTTGGGCTGCACCCGGATTTTTTCTTAAACACATAACTGAAATAATGGGGATCCTTATATCCCACCTCCTGTGCGATCTCTCCGGACGACTTGTCCGTCTCGCGCAGGAGTTTTTTCGCTCTGTCAACACGTTTGCAGGTAATATACTCTACAAACGTCTTCTGCATATTCTGGCTAAAAATTGCGCTTAAATAGTTGGCACTCATATTCACCGCATCCGCTACTTCATTCAGGGAAATGGTCTCTTTATAGTAATTCTCATCAATATAATCCAGCACTTTCCTCATGGCGCTGTTGCCCTGAGACTCATTCTTCTCATCCCTGATATCAATGGCACTCTGAAGAATGTCCACACAATACCCTGCCACCTGCGATGCCTTGATACTGGTATCCTGATATTTTCCCTCGATCCGTTCTGTATAACCCTCTTTTTCCACACCAATGGATTCCAGATACATAATAGTTGTAAACCGAATATGAAGCACCACATAATCCCGGAACATTCTGGACTCCAGTGCCTTACTCATTCCACCCAGATATCCCTGAACGAACTCCTGGATCTCACTGCTGCTTCCTTTTGTGAGAAAATCCTTGATGATCTCAGGATTCAGCTGTGAAGAATCTACTGCCGCCAAACGGTTCTCTCCCTGTGAGTTTACATAACTCTCCAAAGTTTCTTCTGTAAGCACATGCAGCCCCGGCACCATAAAACGATATGCAAAATAATGATTCACGCTCTGATAACACTGGGAAAGCAGGCTCAATCTCTCCACAGGTTTTCCTACCGCCACATACCAGTCCATCTGCTCTTCCCCTTCGCAGGTCCGTTTCACATACTCCACGCAATTATCTGTCAGCTCCGGAAGCCGGGACAATTCCCCCTTTACCAGAACTCCGTAGCTGTTTACATTCCAGCGGAAAAGCAGATACTGGGGATATCGGAGAAAATAATGAAGCACTTCATCCTGTTTCCGAAGAAAACCTGCCATCTTGTCCTTATTTTTCTCCTGTAAATACAGGAAAAGCAGATTATATCCTGCTGCCGTAATTTCTATGGACTGACGCTCTGCCTCATCATAAATCTCCTTAACCGACAGCTCGCCCTCCAGTATTTTTTCCATAAAACGCCGTCTGGAAAACTGCTCATACTCCTGAATCTCATTCTGAAACTGGGTGCGGTAGTCCTCCTGCTCCTGATCCTGCTCGATCTTATCTTTCAGTTCAAGAAGTACATTTTTCAGCTTCATTCTAGTAACCGGCTTCAGCAGATACTGGTCGACACCAACTTCAATTGCCTGTCTTGCATATTCAAAATCATCATAACCACTGATAATAATAATCTTCATCCGCGGAAATTCTTTGCTCACAATTTTACTTAAGGAAAGCCCATCCATAAAAGGCATTTTAATATCCGTGATCAATACATCCGGCTTCGTCTTACGGATCAGGGGCAAAGCCATTTCCCCATCTGCTGCTTCCCCTACAAAACGGTATCCGAACTGATCCCAGGGAATCCTGTCCCTGAGCCCTTCGCGGATCACCGTCTCATCTTCAACCAGAAATACCTTCCGTAACATTTTCTTCCTCCCCAACGTTCTCCTGGGTATACACCCGCTCCGGAACATAATATGCTTTCTCTATTTCTTTGCCAGCTTCCATATCCTGAATGATCTGCTCCACGTATTTTCCCTGGTCAGGATTACACTGGACATCAATGTTGATCTCCCCGTTTCTCACCAGCTCCACGCCGGCATCCACCGCATCAAAGGAAATTACCGTAATATCGCCGTTCACTCCTGCAGTTTTTCCTGCTTCTCTGATGGCTTCAAGAGCACCAAAAGTCATGTCATCGTTCTGTGAAACCACCACATCTATGTCCTCATACTGATCCAGAAGCCTTGCCATCTCTTCTTTTCCTTTTGCTGTGGTAAATTCTCCGTCTACCTGCTGCAAAATATTCCAATTGCGCTGCACCTTTGCCACTTCATTGAACCCACGGGTTCTGCCGATGGTGGCGGAGGCGCCTTTGGTTCCTTTCAGCACTACAATGTTAACTTCGTCATCTTCCCTGCCCTGCTTTTTCATGTAATCCTCAAGCCAGTAACCAGCATCCTGTCCTTCGCGGACAAAATCGGAACCAACCCAGGAAGCATAGAGGGAGTCATCATCCACAGAAACCTTACGGTCTATGAGAATTACCGGAATCCCGGCATCCTTCGCCTCTTGAAGCACAGTGTCCCATCCAGATTCCTCAATAGGAGAAAGTACGATATAATCCACCTGCTGGGAAATAAAGCTTCGGATGGCCTTGATCTGATTGGCCTGCTTCTGTCTAGCATTGTCAAAAATCAGCATGTAGCCGTTTGCCCTGGTGAAAGCGTCCTGAATGGACTGAGTGTGGGCACTTCGCCATACAGATTCGCTTCCCACCTGGGCAACACCTACTACGATCAGATTATCGTCCTCCGCAGGAGTTTCCTGCACTTTACTGCTCAAAGGGCTTCCCAGAAGGGCCAGTGCCATAAGCACAAGCACAACCGGCGCCACAGCCCAGATATTTTTTCTTATAAACTGTCTCATACGCCTGTCTCCTCCTGCTGTGGCTGTCCACCCTCAATTATCTTATTGTCATTCTGCTGTTTCGGATTATTTTCTATTTTTTTATTTGCGTCAGAATTCACGCTATTGCTGACATCAACCGCTTTTGCTGTATCATTCCCTGTTTTCTCCACCGGAGCTTCCAGAATAGCCGGGATCACAATCTCCACTGTAGTTCCCTTGCCCTTCTGTGACTGGATCTTCATTCCATACTCCGGTCCGAAATACATGTGGATACGCTCATTTACATTTGCCAGACCAAAGCCCTTCTCCGTCTCCTGGCAGGGCTTCTCGATCTGCTGGCGAAGCTGTTCAAGCTCTTCCTCATCCATGCCCACACCATCATCCCGGACAGTCAGACGGATAATATCGCCCTCTTTTTCCCCGTGAATGTGAATACAGCCTTTGGCACGTTTATATTTGATTCCATGGTAAAGTGCATTCTCCACCACTGGCTGAAGGGTCAGTTTCAGAATCTGATATTTATAAATCACCTGATCCAGCTGAATGTCATATTCCAGAATATCCCGATAACGCATCTCCTGAATCTGGAGGTAACTGCTGATGTGTTTTTCTTCTTCCTTAATGGAAATAAATTCCTTCCCTTTGCTGAGGATTTCACGGAAAAAGTCCGACAGTGTAACAACCATGGTCACCGCTTCGTCCGGCTCATTGGACTCGATCAGCCACACAATGGTGTCCAGCGTATTATAAAGAAAATGAGGCTGAATCTGCTCCTGAAGAAGGCGCAGATCTGCTTTTCGCATTTTCCGCTCGTCTTCCTTCACCTTATCGATCAGAGACTGCATGCTTCCTGCCATTTTGTTAAAGCTCACTGCAAGCTCAGCCACCTCATCATCGGAATCCGCCTGGGCTCTGGCATTGAAATCACCCTGGGCAATCTTCTCCGTAGCCTGGTTCAGCTGACTGATGGGCTGTATAATACCGGAAACGATCATCACCGCACTGACTGCAACCACAATGATCAGCACGCCGATCAGCACACTGCACACCACCATAAACCGCCCGATCTGATCCTGCAGGGTATCTGTGACCTTGTCCATATAACGTGTCTGATAATAGATATAATACTGGATATCATCCTGGATCAGTTCCGTCAGAATGTAAATATTATTGTCCAGCTTCTCAATATTCTCATTGTATCTGCCCCCGGCAGAAATACTGTCCACAATATCGTCCACCCTTTTTTCCAGGGTATCAATATTGCGAAGAAGACTCTCCAGCCACAGCTTGCTCTCAGATTCTGTGGTAATGGCTGTCAGTCTGGTAAATTCGCTGCGTAATTCATCTATTAAAGTATATGGATTCTTAAGACTTTTGTCTGTTTCGATGGTATCCAGAGTGACGTAGCCAACAACCAGCTTATACAGGCTCTCGTCCATCTCTTCCTTGAAATTCAGATTGTAATTATTCGCTACAGTCATGTTGCTTACGATCTCATCATAAGTATTGCTGTAACTTGCCATCGAGGCAAGAAGATACATCACAAGAAGAATAAACGGCAGTGTTACCACTGCCGCCAGTGTAAGAATTTTCTTTTTCATAAAGTAAAACTTACCCCCACTCCCGCAGGTCCCCCGACCTGCAAATGCTGCTGTTCGCGATTTTTACCCAAAATAATTCGTCGAACAATACCTCAATATATTACATTATAATAAGCCTTGCCTACTGCACCGTCTCGATCATCTTCCCCACATAAGAATTCTGTACAAGCATAGGCTGCTCTTCTGCCCGCTTCATTTCCTCCTGGATACGGCCCTGAATATCCTGCAAGCACTCCAGCAGCAGCGGATTAAAGGTTCCGCACTCACCGGCCAGGATCATCTCCATAGCCTTCTCATGGGAAAATGCTTTCTTATAAACACGCTCGCTTGTCAGTGCATCATATACATCTGCAACAGAAACCACCTGAGCTGCAATCGGAATTTCTTCCCCCTTCAGACCATCTGGATAACCCTTGCCATCGTAGCGCTCGTGGTGCCATCTGCAGATCTGGTAAGCCACCTTCACAAGCTCTTCATTCTGATAAACACCAAGGCTCTTCAGCATGGAAGCACCGATCAGGGTATGCTTCTTCATTTCCTCAAACTCTTCATTTGTCAGTCTGCCTGGTTTATTCAAAATCTTCTCGTCGATTCCCACTTTACCAATATCGTGAAGGGCAGATGCAATTGTGATCATGTACTGGTCAGACCATTTCAGATCATATTTGTCCGTTTTCTGCATCAGTCTGTCCAACAGAAATCCGGTCAACATCTTTATGTGCTGAACGTGCTGACCGCTCTCTCCATTACGAAATTCTACGATATGGCTGAGAATATCTATCAAAATTTGACTATTTTTTTCTTTTTCGCGAATTTGATCCGTTACAAGTGTGATTAGGCGCCTCTGTTTTGCGTATAATTTAATAGTATTATATACACGCCGGTAAACAACCCTGGCATCAAACGGGCGGCTGATATAGTCTGAAACTCCCATTTCATACGCCCGGCGTATATATGATTCTGTCTCCTCACTGGAGATCATGATGACCGGAATGTCCTCGATCCAATGATTCCGGTTCATCTCCTCAAGAACTGCAAAGCCGTCCATGCCAGGCATTACAATATCAAGCAACACCAGTGAGATTCCTGCACCATACTCCCGAAGCACGGAGAGACATTCCTCCCCATTGCTTACTTCCATAGTCTTAAAATCATGGTGCAGAATCTCCGCAAGAATATCACGGTTCAGCTCAGCATCATCCACGATCAGAATCTGCTGTTTCAGCTCATCACGATTAACCTCTGCGCCATCTGCATTTCCATCTTTTATCTCATTAGACTCGGTTACCACCAGATTCTTACGGGTTTTCGCCTGGTACATAAAGCGGTCAGCTCTTCCTACCACACTTCCGATCGTTTCATCTGCCCCGGCAATTGTTCCTCCAATACTCACAGAAAGCTGAATTCCTGCATATCCCGGCACCGCAGCCAGATGAATCTTATCATGGATTTCCTGCAGTCTTTCGGCAAATTTCACTTCTGTTACTCCGGGAAGCACCAGAAGAAACTCATCCCCTCCATAGCGGATCAGAATATCATCCTTACGGATATGCTTGCATATGGTTTCTGCAACAACAGTCAGTGCCATATCCCCGGCATTATGTCCATATGTGTCGTTATAAAGCTTAAAATCGTCCAGATCGATCATGGCAATTCCAGCCGGTCCCATCTTGGACTTCAATTCTTCTTCATAATAACGTCTGTTGTATGCCTTCGTAAGAACATCCTGATACAGTCTCTCGTTATATCCGGTAAGGCTGCTGATCAGGCGCTCATGATCTTTCCGGTCGATCAGGCTGCTTTTGTCCATTTTCTTCAAAAGCTCCATTACATAAGGATTACCGTCAATTTCCAGATATTTAGCCATGATCTGATAAATGTCATCTCCAATAAATTCCAGCTTGCACAGCTCTGCCTTCCGTAAAAAGGCTTCCATTGCCACACAGCCCTGGCAAAAATGTCCTATGCACAAATCTGCTTTTTTTGTCTGTCCGCCCTCTGCTGCCAACAGACCTTCTGCATTCAATTTCTCCAGTTTTTCCTGGTCAAGAAGCCTTACAAAGTTAAAAACCCTACGGTAACAGACCATCTCGTATTCTGCCTGCTCCATGGTGATTTTGTAATCTGATACCATACTTTATCCATCCTTCTTCGTTGTAAAGCATATTTGGACAATAAGCTTTCTCAACTCTTCCTCTGTATATGCAATATAATCTGGTTTTTCCATACCTTCCGGAACCGTATAACGGTGATGGTTCATCCAGATGGTCTTCCATCCGGCATTTTTTGCACCTGCAATGTCATTCTCCAGAGAATCCCCGATCATAAAAGTATTCTCCGGCTTCATTCCCCATTTTTCTTCTGCCATGCGGAATATCTTCACATCCGGCTTGACCACGCCCACACCTGCAGACACGATCAGCTGATCCTCTGTAAACCATTTATCAAGTCCCAGTGTGTGAAACTTCTGAACCTGATGGGAAAAAGGTCCGTTGGTGATCACGCCCATTTTCACTCCGACAGCTTCGCATTCGTCCAGCAGTTGTGTCATTACCCCTGAAACATGAAGATGGGACTGATTCTCTTTATATCTCTTCTGGAAGAGCTCTGCCTGCTCTCTGGTAAAGGGAATTCCAAGGTCTTTCATAGTATTTTCAATTCTGTAAATCCGGGATTCATGAATGGAAACCTGTCCACTCTCGCTGAACAGAAACATTTCAGCGCTTCTTTTCCCGAAGATCCGGTAAAACAGCTCCGGATCCGGAAGCTTCCTGCCCAGACTGAACTCACAGGCTGTAAGCAACGGCTCCATCTGGCTATATAAGGTATCATCTATATCGAAAACCAGAAATCTTTCGTTGTTCATTTTGCTGACTCTTTTCCTTGTTCGTATAATTCTTAAAAATATTATGCCGCAGTCTGCCGACAATAAAATAATTATACCTTTTTAATGTAGGTTACGCAATCTGTTATTCAATTTTCTATGTGTTTTCTAACTATTTCAAAGCATAGTATGTTTGAAAAATCAGTTTCTCAATCGGCACGCCACGCTTTGTGGGAAATTTTGCCCGAAAAAAGAGGTTCACCTTTTTTACAGATGAACCTCTCTCATTCTATTATTTACATTTCCGTGGCTGAATCAATCCCGGTTCTCCTGCCTTAGAGCATGTCTAAAAAGCATTCCGGCAATCTGTATGCCTTACTAGAGCGTATTCGCCCAAGTGTTTAATTCCAGCCCTCGCCGTACTGGAGACCTGAGCCGCCTTCGTTATTCTCCCAGTCTTCCAGAAGATTATCATCCTGGCTGTTTCCCTGACCGTCACCGTTGTCCTTGGAATCCGTACTCTGTGTATTTGTGTTCTCGCCAAGAGTTACAGTTACTGTCTCTTCTTTGTAACCTTTTCCATCCGGAACCTCAATGGTAAGCTCTACATCCTCACCAGGCTCGTAGTAGGAAAGGAAATCAACCAGCTGTTCCTTGGTTGTAACAACCTTGCCTGCAAATTTTGTAATGATGGATTTTGCTTCAATACCAGCCTCATCAGCTGCACCGCCTTCTGTTACGTCTCTTACAAGAACGCCTTCCGGAACACCGTATGCTTCACTTACTGCACTGTCAACACTCTGAGCTGTGATTCCCAGAACACCGTGGTTATCAACTTTATCTCTGGTCTCCTCATTCATCAGGCTCTCCAGCGTATCTGTTACATCAGAAATTGCAATTGCATAACCGATACCCTCAACCGCTGTGGAAGCAAGCTTTGCAGAGTTGATACCAACAACCTCACCGTTCATGTTCAGAAGAGCACCACCGCTGTTGCCTGGGTTGATTGCTGCATCTGTCTGGATCAGGTTCGTAGCGGAATTGCTGTCGCTGTCATAATCGCCGACTGTATCATCAGAATTCAGCTGACGGTTCTTGGCGCTTACAATACCGGTTGTTACGGACTGACCATAACCAAGTGCGTTACCAATTGCAACAACCTGTGCACCAACCTTCAGGTCATCGGAATTACCGATAGTTGCAATCGTAATGGCATCCATTGTATCGCTGTCAATATCATCCAGGGAAACTGCTACAACTGCAAGATCCTTCTCGCTGTCATAGCCTTTTACCTTAGCCTCACATGCTGTGCTGTCGCAGAAGCCAACTGATAAGGTCTCCGCACCTTCTACTACATGATAGTTGGTTGCGATCAGAAGCTCGGAATCGTTCTTACCAATGATAATACCGGAACCGCTTCCCTGAACCTCCTGTTCCTGGGATGGTGAATAAGCACCGTACTGGCCAAACATTCCGTAGTAGTTCTGAACCTCTTCTACAGATTTAGTTGTAATGGAAACGATACTTGGCATTGCCGCTTCTACAATATCAGATACATCAAGGCTACCCTTTGCTGTACTCTCATCTTTGCTGTCATCCTTGGAATCATCCGATTTCTTCTCGGATTTCAGCAGCTCAACCTTATCTTCGCTTGCTGCCTGTACGCTCTGCTCATAGCCTGTCAGATAGTTAACTCCTGTATATGTTCCTGCTGCAAGGCCGCCTGCCAGTACTGCACAAAGACTAATGCTTGCTGCCTTTTTAAGTTTTCTCTTTAATTCCTCATTTTTATTTCTCATGATAAAAGCCTCCCTTAGAAACTTCATTGTTGTTATTGTTCACTCCGTTCACAAGAGGCACCTTACGGAACGTTTCCTGTAAGCGGTAGTTCTTTTGTTCTCTTTCATTTGATAGTTCACAGTATAGAGACAATTTGTGTTCTCTTTGTGGGAAAAATGTGTTTAAATTGTTAAATTCCGCCTTTTAATATTAGAGCGTGTTTGAAAAATCATTCTCGCAATCTGCACGCCCCACTTTGCGGGAGATTTCACCCGAATTCGGTTGCCGTAGCCCGCTACGGCGCCCTCATCCGAGCGAAATCTCCCACAAATTGTGACGCACATCTTGCAGAAAGCCTTTTTCAAACACGCTCTAGCATTAAAAAACCCGGACTGCAAGGCAATCCGGGTAAAGAACAATCATCTTTATTTGTTCGGCATGATCCAGAATTTCATGGTCGGGTAGCTGAGAACTACCTGAACCAGAATGTTCAGAACATTTGCGAGTGTAGGTGCAAGTGCTTCGGAAATACCGATGTTTACGAAAAAGCTCTGGCTGTAAGCCGGAAGTGCTGCAGATACAAGCACCAGCACAACTGCAAGTACAATGTATTTCGGTACAGCCTTCTCAAACGCTGCATTGGATTTGAAAACCAGATTCTTCTGTACAAAGAAGTTTACGGTCTGAGCTGCTGCAGTTGCAACCAAAAAGCTTAAAAATCCACATAAACCAAGATTGGACTCGATATTGTCTGCGTAATTGAACACCAGAAACTTAAATGGTGTATTTGCAAAGCTTTTGAAAATAAAACCGGTACACAGCCACATGATAATGAAGTTTGTAATAGTTGCACAGTTGGATAATACGTTAAATTTAATAAATTCCCAGATATTCGGGTGATCTTCGATTAACTGTTTGATTTTTCCCATAATGATACTCCTCCTATTTCTGCTCTTCCAGATCTTTCTCATACTGCTTGTTCAGCTTCTGGTTTCTGAAAAATCCGCTGATTACTTTTCCAAGTCCGCTGAAATGACCGTTTACAACCTTTAGAAGTCCCTCTACCATTTCCATGGAAACCATACCGCCTGTCATCTTGGCGATTGCACGGAATGGCATGTTGTACTGGAACAGGGTGTTCAGATCCGGAATTCCCGCTGCCTCGCTCTTTTTCAACTTTTCACCCAGCTTCTTACAGATGAAGCGGGCAATTCCGCTCTTCGCGTAATACATCTGGCAAAGGGCATCGTTCATGCCAAGCTCGCCGCTCCAGCTTCCGTCCGGAATGGAATGTCCCAGGATCGTCTCGTACTCCTCATTTCCGATCTGCTGGATTTTTCCCTCCACGTAAGAAGAAACGCGGTTAGTATAGTATGGCATTACCTCAGTGGTTCCGATAATGGCAAGAGAATCCTGAAGACGGATATCCGCACAGCTTGCACCGATCATAATGCTGTAAACGCCGCCTTCTACTTCCCATTTATTTGTCTTCATATTCCAGTAACGGAATGTCTTGTCGTCGAACTTAATGGTAACGGTTTTCTCCTCGCCTGCCTTTAAGAACACCTTGGAAAAACCTTTCAGTTCCTTGACCGGGCGGAAAACTTTTGCTCCCGGAAGTCCTACATAAAGCTGGGCAATCTCTGCACCATCATACTTTCCGGTGTTGCGAAGGGTAAACGTCGCCCCATCCGGCTTCACCTGAAGATTGTCATATTCAAATGTAGTGTAGGAAAGACCATATCCAAATGGATAGTTTACCGGCACACCTGCGGTGTCGAAGTAGCGGTATCCTACGTAAATTCCCTCTCTGTACTCAGAGTTCCGCTCCTGTGACGGATAGTAATTGTAAGAAGGAGTATCCTCATATTTCTTAATGTAAGTTTCAGCAAGCTTTCCGGATGGGTTGACTTTACCGGAAAGAATATCAAGCACTGCACCTGCACCTGCCTGACCCATGAGAGCGGTGTGAAGCAGGGCTTTGAAATGATGGTGCCATGGCATTTCAATAACAGAACCTGCACTGATGATACCAATCATGTTTGCGTTGGCTTTTGCCAGCTCCTGGATCAGGTTGATCTGGTTCTGCGGAATGCGGAGATGCTTGCGGTCAAGACCTTCTGTCTCGCTTTTCTCGTTCAATCCGAAGAAAAACAGAACCACATCAGAACGGCGGGCAAGATCTACGGCCTCTTTTTTCATAGCTTCGTCTTCCTTGCCATCGCGCTGATAACCGCGTACAATTCCAGTCACAGAGATTCCGCTGGTCTCCAGCATGTCCTTGATGGAATCTACTTTTGTGGAATTTACCATGGAAGAACCTGCGCCCTGGTATCTTGGGTCAAAAGCGAAGTCACCGATTATGGCTGCCTGAACCTTCGCTCCAACCGGAAGGATTCCGTCCTCATTTTTCAGAAGAACTGCACTGTTCTCGCAGGCAAGACGTGCCAGCTTGTGGTGCTCCTCATGAAGGGCTTTCTTGTCCGCCACTTTTTTATAATGCTTTGCATTCTCGGTGGTAGTAAGTACCAGATCAAGAAGCTCGTCTACGCGCTCGTCGATGTCCTTCTCACTGATCTTGCCGCTTTCTACGCTGGCAAGAAGCTCTCTTGCCGCATCAAGTCCCGGAGTCGGCATTTCCAGAGTGGAACCGTTCTTTACACCGAGAGAATGGTCGTTAGAAGCGCCCCAGTCAGTGATAACAGAGCCTTCGAAGCCCCACTCATCGCGGAGAATGTCTTTCAGCAGATGCTCGTTTTCGTTGGCGTAAACACCGTTTACCTCGTTGTAGCTGCTCATAACCGTTTTCGCGCCACCCTCTTTGATGGCAATCTCAAAACCGGTGAGGTAGATTTCACGGAGAGTTCTCTCATCTACCACCGCGTTCATTGCCATACGGCGAAGTTCCTGGCTGTTTACAGCGAAATGTTTTGCACAGGCTGCTGCTCCTGTGCTCTGCACACCGCGGATAAAAGCAGCTGCCATTTTTCCGGAAAGATAGGGATCCTCGGAAAAATACTCGAAGTTACGTCCACAGAGAGGATTTCTCTTAATGTTCAGTCCAGGTCCAAGAAGAACGTTTACGTCTTCTTCCATGGATTCTTCACCAAGGGCAACGCCTACCCTCTGCTCCAGCTCTTCATCCCAGCTGTTTGCCATAGCTGCCGCTGTAGGAAAACAGGTTGCCGGTACTGCTGGATTGATTCCCAGATGATCTCCTGCTCCTACCTGTTTACGCACACCATTCGGTCCGTCTGAACAGAAAATCGCCGGGATATCCAGACGCGGGAAATCTCTTGTCTGCCACTCGCTTTTTCCGCTGAGGAATGCGGCTTTTTCCTTCAGGGTCATGTTATCTATGATATTCTGATATTTCATGCTTGTGATCGCTCCCTTCTATGTTGCCATAAATATAACATAACCCCGTCTGTAAAAGACGGGGTTATCACAAACTGTCAATATATTGCACAAGATGCATTAAAAAACCATTTATTTTTATCCCAGCACTTTCTGCAGCGTTTTCTCCAGCACCTGCAGATTCACAGGCTTGGAAAGATGTCCGTTCATACCGCTTGCCAGGGAACGTTTCACATCCTCGTCGAAAGCGTTGGCGCTCATTGCGTAAATCGGAATCTTTTTGCAATCCTCACGATCCAGATTCCGGATGGTCCGGGTTGCTTCCAGTCCGTCCATTTCCGGCATCATAATATCCATAAAGATCATATCGTAATATCCGGGAACGGATTCTTCCATGCGCCGCACAGCTTCTTTTCCGTTAACTGCCTGCTCGGTTTTAATTCCGTAATTTTCAAGAATCGTACAGATAATTTCCATATTCAGCTCATTATCCTCAACCACCAGGATTCTTTTTCCCGGGAAGCTGATCTCCTCCGGCTGGCTGGTGACCGTAGTCTTCTCTCCGCTTACCGGCTGAAGCTTCACGTTAAAGCTGAAGCTGCTTCCCTTACCAGGCTCACTTTCCAACTTAATATCGGAATCCATCATCCGCACAATTCTTCTGCTGATGGCAAGACCAAGACCAGTGCCCTGTTTTCTTGCATTTTCAGAATTATCCGCCTGCTCAAACTGCCGGAAAATAAGCTGCTGTTTCTCAGGTGCAATTCCAATTCCATCATCCCTGACCTGAAAATACAGATTGGAAAAGCCTTTCTCTTCTTCTGTCTCGCGAACGGTCAGCCACACATGTCCATCTGGTCTGGAATACTTCAGCGCATTTCCCAGAAGATTTACCAGAACCTGGTTCAGCCGCAGGGAATCTGCCATAAACCAATGGTTTTTCAGCTGGATATCTGCTATATACTGAATGTTATTTTCGTTCAGCTTCGCTTCCAGCAAAGGACGAAGTCCCTGTATCATCTCCATGAGATTGCATTTTTCTTCGATCAGCCTCATCTTTCCGCTCTCAATCTTGGACATATCCAGAATATCGTTGATAAGTCCAAGCAGATATTCCGAGGAGTACTCGATTTTTCTCAGACAGTCGATCCGCCGCTCCTCAGTCTGTCCATCTTTCAATGCAATCTCCGTCATACCTATAATACCGTTCATAGGAGTACGGATCTCATGAGACATACGGGCCAGGAAATCCGATTTCGCCTTGGCAGAAAGATCGTGACGCTCCAGATTCAACCGGTTTTGAATAATTGCGCTGATTTCTTCCAGACACTTACACTCTTCTTTTTTCTCCAGAACATCCTGGTCAATGTCCCGGAATACAATACTTCCGGAATACTGTCCGTTATCTGTCATATGGAATACAATATCGTTTCTGCCTGAAGCAAAAGGCTGAATCAGCGGCTCTTTCCATATGCTTTCCCCGGAAGTCAGAAGCTGCTGCATTTCCTGTGTCTCCACAAAGTGCTGGTATTGCTTCTCAGAACAGTGGACCATACCGTCCCAGCCATCCTTTTTTTCCCAGGTTTTCCAGCAGTACAGCAGGTTATTTACCATATATTCCCCGTTGAAATGGGTGATCACAATGTCTGTCAGATGGTATTTCTCCTGCAGCTTCAACGCCAGAATATCCAGAACCACAGAAGTATCACCATCTCTGTCAAACAGGTTCAGAGCTATAGAGGAAAGTGTCATTTCCTTCAGACGTTCCAGAGAAGCCACCTCCGCAAATGCCACATCAACCGCACAGGCTTTTTCCACCGTTGAAAGCTCCTCATAGAACATGATTTCCTGCTTTCCATGACGTGCAGCTGTAAGAGCAGTCTTCGTCTGTTCAAGTGCCTCAGACAGCGAATTTCTGCTGCCTGTAACTGCGATTCCACATTTCAGGGAAAGGGACAGATGCTTCTCATCTGTAAGCGCCCCAAACTCCTTTTCCAGTCCCTGCACACTTCTCACGATCGGTCCGGTCGTACATAACGGCAGCCATACCAGCATCTGGTCTGCACCAGCCCTGATATAAATACCACCGTTTAAACCGTCCTCCTGGAAGCGCTTCGCCAGCAGACCGGCAAACTGCTCCAGAATAATATCTCCGAAGATCAGGCCATAGCGCTCATCGATTTTGGAAAACTGCTGGATTTCCAGAAGTACCAGTACCCCTTCCGGGTCATCCCGACACAGTGTTTCCACAACTTCCAGTCCGCTTCCAAGGCGGTAAAAAGAGGTAATGGAGTCATAAATCTGCTTTCTTTTCTGCGCCTGCTCCAGAAGCTTGTGCTGATGCACATTGTGAATACAGCCAACGACCCTGCTGCGCTCTTTATTCTCATCAAAAGTAATGCTTCCGGATAGATTTACCCACTGAAATTCTCCATTGGCATGCTGCAGACGAAAGTCAACATCCAGAACGCCGTCTGAGCTTTTTACTGCGTTCACCAGCTTTGCCTTATCTGCCGGATGGATACTGTCATTATCAAGAAATTCCGGATGCTTTCCGCAGTCCCATACACCGTCATTGCCTTTACTGTTAACTATTTCCAGCAGTTTTTCCTTACATTTGTAGGTAAAAAAGGCATCCTGGGAACTTTCTACCGCAATCCGATAGCGCTCCTTTTCCTCCAGAAGCTGATTCTCTGTCTGCATCTGGATATCCGTCAGATTCTCTATCACTTTATGGAGCTCATCAAGCTCCTGAATACCTGACTCCTGAAAACCGTGAATTCCCTTCACTCCGCCTCGTACACTCTCCACCAGATGGTAAACCGGTTCCGTCGCATACTGGACAAGAAAATAAACCAGAATAACCGCCATCAGGGCACTTCCCAGAATCGCTCCCAGAATTCTCTCATAAACATCGGAAATCAATCCATACACAGAATCCTCTGTAACAAAACCGCACAATGCCCACTGCGTATCTTCATACGGCACATTTCTGCTGTACAGCTCCAGATTGCTCACAAGTCCGTAAATCTGCTGTTTCCCAATGGCAGCCCCCTGTACCAGCCGCAAATTCTCCTGCACCGGCTCCTCCAGAACAAAGTCACTTCCGTCCCGGGAAACTGCATCATACAGCGCACCCTCACCGGCAATTCCCTCATAATTTCCATTTCCATGGTCTACCACAAGGGCAAATCCTGCATTCAGATCGGAATCCAGATCTTTTACCTGAAAAAATTTGGTCAGATCATTCACTCCCACTTCAATTCCAAGCACACCGTAAACGGTTTTATCATAAACAAGAGGTGCCGAATATGTGATCATCTTATGGTTATCCTTATAGAAATCTTCCAGAATAAACGGCTTCGACCAATAGCCCAGATTTTTCATACTGGTGCGGGAATCAACGTAATTTTCTGCTGTTATATATGGCTGGTAAAAAAAGTCATCAGCATCTCTTTTCCCATTTCCCTGGAAGCGGAAATCTGTATGCCAGGAAGTATCCAGTGAAATGGACATATTCTGCGACAGTACCTTACTTCCACGCTCCATCAGCAGATCCGTGCGGGAAGCCGTTTTGGTCTGGGGATCTGAGTCTCTCACCCAGAAGCCTTTGTATTCCCCTTCCGAATCTGTATCACCGTCATTTCCCAGAACCAGAAAAATTCCAGAAGTGGAATTGTACTGCAAAACCTCCACCATATCATAAAAAACCGTTTCCAGATATTCCTCCTGGACTTTCCCTGAGCCCATGAAGCCCTGCATATCCATCTGATGATCGCTCAATACCTTTGTCAGCGCAGAGGACAGACTGTCACTTTCCTTGTACACGCTGCTCCACTGCTCGATCATATCGTTCTCCAGAACCACCTTACGGTTCTCCACCGTATGACTGTCCAGACCGATAACCGCATTCTCCATGTTTGAGCGGATTCCGCTGAAAATCAATGTCAGGAATGGGACTGCACCCTGTACAAACACAATGATCAGTATAGGAATCAGAAATATGTTCCAAAGAGATTTCTTTTTCTTCACAGTCCTCCGCACCTCCTTATGTCCAGAATCTGTCTAAAAAAACACTTTGAATGTTTTTTCAAATACACTCCAGGCTATGGCAAAATTCCGTATACCAGCTCTGGAAATTCTCATCTGTCAGATACTGTGCAAGAGCCTCTTCCCGGCTTTCTCCGTCTGCGATTGCAGCGTCCATGGCATCTTTATCTGCCTTTGCCTTGTCAGCCAGGGAATAATCCAGAATCTTACGGGCACTGTAGCTATTGTCAAAAGCTCCAATTGTATAGAAACTTGTTTTATCAAAGTCTTCCATTTCCGTTGTAAAACAATCGTAAACCTTCTGGTTGACTTCTATATTATTCTCTTTAATAACGGAATCCAGTGCGTCTACGCTGTTGGCTTCTTTCAGCACCGGCATATAGGAGGATTCGCATACAAAGCGCAGGTTCTGGTTCTTCTGTGTGAACCATTTCAGGAATACACTTGCAGCATACTCATGTTCCTTATCAGACTTGGTCACTGCCATTCCGGCACCTTGCTGAACTTTTATGTTCTCGCCGCCCTCCATAACCGGAGAATCACATACGATGTAATCAATCGGATAGCTTTTATTCCCTATTTCCACGGTATCCGGGAAGTATACGGCAGAAGATGTGGAGCCCGTGTATGCAAGAATATCTCCTGTCTTCACATCATCGGAACGGAATTTTCCAAGAGATGCGAAATAGCCCTTCATATATGGTACATAGTAATTATCCCAAAGGCGGCGGATCAGATCTTCGTCTGTATTTAAGGTCATTTTTCCATCTTTCACCTGGAAAATTTCCTTTCCCATTTGCTTCATGCCAATGATAAAATAGTTGGACATGGAGTCTCTGCCGTAGAATGCTTTTCCATCGTCTGGCACATCCGGGGTCTGCTCATCCGTCCACTCATAGTAGCGCTGTGCAGCTTCTGTAATACCTTCTGTAGTGGCAAGTTCATCCACTGTAGTTCCAGTCGCTTCTGCAAAAGGCTCCCAGTCAGTCTTATTGATCATGGTGATCTCTGTGGATTTGGCAACCGGGAAAAGATATAAAGCGCCATCCTGGTTAAAATAGCCCTCCTGGATGTAGGAATCTACATACCTGGACAGCTCATCTTCTGTAAAATACACGGAAAGGTCTGCCAGCTTATCCTGCTGCTGTACTGCGTAAGCTGTATCAGAATAGGAAGAGAAAATATCCGGCAGTTCTTCTGCTCCTACTTCTCCGTTCAAAGAGCTGTTGACTGCTTCCTCAAGGTCGGATACGGAACCCTGACTGTAGCTCTCCACGTAGACACCTTCCTCTTTTCCAACGGAGGCGTTAAATTCCTTTACAAGGGTGTCAAACATTGCCTGTTGGGCACCGTTGTAATAATGCCAGATTGTCAGGGATACCGGGTGATCCGGATCCAGCTTCACAGATTTACCGCTTCCGTCCTTGCTGCTTCCACAGCCAGCTAAAGATGCAGTCATTATTGCGATTAACATCATTAACACACATTTTTTCTTCATATTTTTTTACTCCCTCATGGAACCTGATGCCGCAGCTTAACTCAATATATACTTCTGTCTGCAACACTGTCCAAAGACCTGCTGCCATGGCAGACCAGAGCGTGTTTGAAATCCCAAATCTTCAAAACAAAAAGCCCCTGCAACAGGTAAAATGCATCGCTGACTTCTACGGGATACAATATCCTTTCCGGCGTTTTTACATGTCACATGGGTAAATTTATAACACATAGGCTTATTATAGGAAATGTGAGAAAAAGAATCAATAAATATTCATGAAAAAGGACAGAAAATATTTCATTCCTGTCCTTTCAAAATATACGTTATTTCACAGTCACCTTACACTTAACTGTTTTCTTCCCTGCTTTCACCGTAATTACGGCTGTTCCTTTTTTCTTTGCAGTAATTCTGCCCTTGGAATCTACCTTTACCACCTTGGAGGAGCTGGATTTGTAGGTGATTTTTTCTTTGCTTGTTACTGGTTTTAAAACCGGTTTCAGGGAATATTTCTGATTTTTCATTAATTTCAGTGTTTTCGGCACACCTTTGATCTTTGTGGTTTTTACAGCGGTTTTCTGGACTTTTACGGTAACAGACTTTTCATATCCGCTGTTCAGGTATATGTGAATACGGGTTTTGCCTGTAGTCTTACCGGCGGTAATGTTACAGGTTCCATCTGAACTAACAGATACATCTGCAATACTCCAGTTATCAGTACTCCAGGTGGAAATGAAATCTCCCTTTGCAAGCCCGGTTACTTTCAGACACTTCGTCTTCTGTCTGGTCTTCAGCACAATACTGGACTGATTCAATTTCATTGTTGGCTGCAGTCTGTCCCGGGTAATTTTTGTTTCCTGCTCGCCGCATGCACTGCAGGTACGTGTCTGGACTTCTTCCTCATCCACAGTTGCTTCCTGGGTTACTGCCCATGCAGAAAATTTATGTCCGGTTGCTTTTATTGTAGTTCTCTTTTCCGTATCGCAATATCTGCAGGTGTATTCATCGACTCCGTCATCTGTACAGGTTGCATCTTCATGCCATGACCTTACCCAGCTATGTCCGGTTGCCGGAATTGTCTCTTTCTTTTTGTCACCACATCTTCTGCAGGTATAAGTTTTTTCTCCGTCACTTTCACAGGAAGCATCTTCTGTTGTTTCCCCACGGTTCCAGTCATGACCAAGTGCCGGTGTTTCTTTCGTATAGTAATCACCGCAAAATTCACAGATTTCTTCTTCGGATCCCGAATAGGTACAGCCACTCATTTTTATCACATGTGACTTGTAGGAATGAGTATGGTTCGGATTGTAGCTGTAATATACGGTTGTATTTGAATCACAAATGTATCTGGGCTGCCACGTGCTGCTATTTGCATAGCAGCGGATACTTCTCAGCTTGGCACAGTTTTTAAACGCATCATTTCCTATAGATGTCAAACTTGCCGGGATTTCTATGGTTTCTAACGCATTACATCTGCCAAAAGTCTGATCTCCAATTCTGGTCAGACCCTCTGAAAGCTTTACACTTGTCAAGCTGGTACAGCCCTGGAATACACCGCTTCCGATGCTCGTTACGCTTGCAGGAATAGTTATGCTTGTCAAACTGCTGCAGTTCCAGAATGCCTGAACTTCTATTGAGGTTACCGTTCCCGGAATGGTTACACTTGTCAGACTGGTACAATTGCCAAATGTCATACCATCTATGGTTGTTACGCCTTCTGGAATTGTCACACTTGTCAGATTGGTGCAGCCGGTAAATGCACGGGAACCAATGCCGGTCACTCCTTCAGAGATAACCACGCTTGTTATTTTAGGGTTGCCAGCAAATGCATCATCTGCGATGCTTCCAGTTCCGGAAATTACCAGTTTCCCATCATCTGACAAGGTGTAGGTAATTCCTGTGTCTTCTCCATCTGAAAAAACCAGGGCTTCGTCTGCTGTTGCCGCTTCCTCATTCTGCCATTCTGCAGCTGCTTCCATGCCAGACGCATCTGAGAATGAATCCTCGGATGACTGATCCTCCACCTGATCCATCTCCGGAGTCTGAACCGGTTCCTGAACCTCATCCTGATTGTCCAGCCCCTCATTCTCCACTTCGTCAAAAACTGCTTCTGCTACTTCCTCAGAAGAAAAATCAGCTCCACTTACTGCCAGTGCTGCTCCGTCTGCACTTGTGATTGCCAGCAGCAATGCTGCAGCCAGTGCCAGTCGTCTGTTTCTCATACGCTTTACCTCGCTATTCTTTTTTTCGTCCTTTCAAACAGGCTCTAGAGCAAAGGTCTTTTCCATTATTATCCGCAACAGAACAATAACCGCTTCCCCCAAATGGATAACCTGCTATTCTGCAAATGAGCACGCAGTATACTCCCTCCAAATATTTGTCAGACGATTAATTCAATGATAAAGCAAAACAGCATTTAAAACAATTAACTAACAGCATAGTATAGACGATAATGCATAAACCGAAACTATTTCTTCAATGTCTCATTCATACTTCCCATGCGGTATCCCTGGAGATCCATGGTCACGTATGTAAAGCCATATTCTTTGAATTCTTTCACAATCTGGTTACGGTTCTTCAGAACTTTCTGGAATTCATCTGGCAGTACTTCAATTCGCGCCAGTGTACCATGAATACGCACACGCAGCTGATGAAATCCCAGATCCAGAAGAAGCTGCTCTGCCTTATCTACCATGCCAAGCTTCTCCTTCGTGATGGTCTCGCCGTATACAAAACGGGAAGAAAGACAGGCGAAGGACTGTTTCTCCCAGGTGGGAAGACCAAGATCTTTGGACAGGGCACGGATGTCCGCTTTATACAATTCGCTGTGGCGCAGCGGGCTCTTAACTCCAAGCTCTGCAACAGCCTGTAAACCAGGTCTGTAATCACCATTGTCGTCCATGTTGGAACCCTCTGCCACTGCATTCAGCCCCTCTTTTGTGGCAATGTCCCAGATTTTCTCAAATAATTCTTTCTTGCAGATATAGCAACGGTTAGTCGGGTTCTGGCAGAAGCCCTCAATTTCCAGTTCTTCAGACTCTACTGTAATGTGGCGGATTCCTTCCTTCTCACAGAAGGTCTTCGCCTCTTCCAGTTCTCTCTTCGGGAAAGAACTGGACATGGCAGTAATCGCGATACATTTATCCCCCAGCACATCGTGTGTTGTTTTCAAAAGAAACGTAGAGTCCACCCCGCTTGAAAAAGCCACAGCCACACTTTCCAGACTGCGTAAGTATTCTTTTAAAGCTTCGTATTTATTCTGCTGCTCTTTGGTTGCAGTGATTTCGCTCATATGATTAGCCTCCTGTGGCAGTAAATTTAGTCTCTCCCCAGCTCCATCTTTCCCTTTCAGACAAAAAATATCCTTCGCGCAAAGAGCTGGGACGATTTTGATTTATGTTACTATAAAGTATCCTAGTATGTCAATAGGATTAGTTGTAGTCAGCTTTAAGTATACCGTCGCACATCTTTCCATAAAAGCAGAAAGAACGCCAGGTTCATTCCCCCTGGCGTTCTTTCAGTCTCTGTTCAGCTGCGATCCGCTTGGGATGCTCCGGCGGATAGCATTCCCGGAAGCCTTCAACGGCGGCTTTCAGATATATATCTTCTTTTTCTTCATCTCCAAGTGCACGGTAAACGCGTGCCAGATTCCAGGTAGGCTCTGCAACTGCCGAACCTACAAGTCCATTTTCCTTCGTAAGCTCCAGCGCCTCTGTCAGATATGGGATCGCTTCTTCCGGTCTTCCCAGGTCCAGGTAGACTACACTCATATTGTTGTCCACCATCAGAAGCATAGAACCCTCACGATAGCCATTCTTAAGCAGCTGATTGCGAACCGCAAGATGACATGCCAACGACTCTTCCCTTCGTCCGGCAGCATTATACATTCGTGCCAGTTCCTCTGACAGGGCAGAATACATCTGATTTTTCTCACCACAGTACATTTTGCACCTGTCCGTTGCTTGTTCCATACAATAGGCGGCTTCTTCCATATTCTGATCCATAGCTGCAAGCTGACCACGAAGCTGCCATATTGCATACTCACTCTCACCCTGACGCTTTCTTTGTATCTGTTGTATCTGCTCTATTTTTTCCAGACAATCTGCCAGCTTTTCTTTTTCCTGAAAAAACATATGACATTCTGCTTTTGGATAAAGAAAATCCAGTATTCTCTGGCTATGCCCCCATTGTACACACATGAGGATTCCACGTTCTGCCCACATTTCAGCCTTTTTCACATTAAGCTTTAACATCTGCATATTCGTCTGCAAAAGCGCATATCCAATTTTATAATCAATATTATCCTTCTGTTGAAAAATTAAATCACAGATCTCCCGGTAACACTCATAATTACTGCTTTGCTCCAGCCTATTGCAAAAATCACTTATAGCAAACAACATCCATTCCGATGATAGCGTTCTCTTTTTCAGCTGTTCGCGGAAGAGTTCTATATATTCTTCGTTTTGTTCAGGTTTTGTCTCTGTCAGACACGCTACCATAAACTTCGTCTCATTGGAAATCTGTGCACATCTTTTTTCCAATTTCTGGATTTTCCCGCACATAGGAACCGGCAGCTCCAGATATCGGGCAGCCTCTGCCGCCAGTGCCACAAGCTGGCCACTGACCGCTCCCTGTACTCTGGAAATTCCCTGGAAGACAAGCCACGCAATTTCCTCCATACGAGGATCCTCGTCTTTCGATGCCTGTTTCGGGAAAAAGCACTTCTGTGCCCGTTCCCAGAATGGCTGAAACTCAGCTTCTGAAAAATCCTTTGTACACAGACTCTCTGCAATTACAGGATGCATACGGTAACCATTTCCCGTATCTTCCAGCCAACCGAATTTCACCAGTCTGCCAAGCGCCTCTCCCAGAGTTTCGTTTTTCTTCAAAAATCCCTGGAAAAACATCACAGTAAAATTCCGGTCAATTTCCTGATACGGCAGAAGCGCGAACATCCTCGCCAGCTGGCTTCCGGTTTCTCCAATATCAGCCAGTTTGTACAGCCCACGGTACATATCAATGAGTCCGGACTCTTCTGCAACATCATTCCAGTTATTCTGCAGCTCTTCTTCCAGATAATCCCAATTACCAAAATAGTAGGTCCCCGCTTTTCCAAGAAGCTTCAATGTCAGAGGATGCTGAAAAATCTCTTTTTCCAGCAAACGACTCAGCCGGTCTTTTTCCTCTCTGGAAAGTATTTTGTTGTAATTGTCACGAAAAATCAAACTTAAGGCACTTTTTTGCGGTGCCTTTATGCCAAATGTAGTAAACCCATCCAGATGTTTCTGACGTGAAGTAACAAATATAGTGCACGGCAGATCTTTCAGTTCTGACAGGTAAGGATCTTCCTCTTCCGTATGGTTCATATTATCCAGAAAAAGCACTGTTTTTTCCTGATGCTCTTCTGACAGATGATAGATACTTTCGTGAAATCTTTCTTCCACGCTCTCACCAGTAAGATTCAGAAAACTTCTGGAAAAACTGGCCGCCAGATTCTCCTCATACTGAACAGCTGCGATCCGGCACTTTACTTCTTCCTGCTCCATCCAGCTCACAAGCTGACGCATGAGTTCTGTTTTTCCAATTCCTCCAATTCCGGAAATCAGATACTTTCCGGAATTGAAGAACATCTCTTTCAAGTCATATAACTCTTCTTCTCTGCCAAAGAAATGGCTGGCTTTCACAGATTTCCGGAACAATTCACAGTTTCGCAGGGTGAGAAAGCTCTGCCTGGTTTCCCCGGATTCCTGATAAATACAGCTCCAGATATATTCCGGCTTTAAGTCTTCACGGTTTCTTACCAGTTTCATTTTTGCCCCGGATATTTCCGGCCCCGCCATCGCGTGCAGACTAAGCAGGGTAAACAGCCAGGCATCCCCAAAGGACTGGGAAAAATCCTTCTGTTTTTTCTCTATGTAATCGATCCAGAAGATCAGCTTTTCCCCACACTCTTGGGACAGCCATGGATCTGACTCCATGACCATGCCCAGAAATTTTCTCAGCTTCTGTACAAACACAGAATGGTTATAATTTTTCTCTTTCAGGAATTTTTCAAAAATCAGTACCTGACTGCCAAATGTCTCCGTATTCAGACCTTCCAGCACTTCCTCTATGTATATATGATACAAGGGAAAGCTTTCCTTGCGATTACAAAATTCCGAATGATAACGGTTCTGGCTTCCATCCTTTCGAAAAATCATTTTTCCGTGTCTGGTGCCTTTCCACTCATAGAGAAGATATTCATCCCAGAATCTGACCAGAGTCAGACCCTTTTTACTTTTTTCTCCTAGAATTCCGGTAGAATAGACCGGATAATCTTTCACGGTAAACAACCGATATAAGTTTTTCAGCGAAAGCAACACATTTGCCTGCTCATCTTTTTTCATGTCACGTTCTCTCCGGTTGTAAACACAGTTCCTTTTTTATTACTGTCTGCTGGTCACCTGACCAGCAGCACTTTTTACAGGTAACTAAATACAACAACTGATTTCTTATTTTTTGATTGTAATCTTAGCTTTCTTTGTGTACACGCCAAACACCTTCTGTTTCTGCTTGTTCAGCTTATATGCACACGCACGTATATAATAGGTATGTCCCTTCGTCAGGTTCTTCACAGTTACCGTATTCTTTTTGGATCCCTTGATGTCCACAATATCATAAAGATTGGAATCTGCGGTAACCACAAACGCATATCCGGCAGCACCTTTTACCTTGGATGCCGTAATGGTGATCGTGCCCTTCTTGTTATTCTTTACACTGATCTTCTTTACCTTCGGCACAACATAGGTTGTAAACTTAACAGCCTTGCTATACTTTCCAGTAACCTTCTTGCCACCGCCCTGTGCGATTGCTCTTACTTTTACATAATAGGTCTTTCCAGATTTCAAACCGTAGATCAGTTCATTGTTTTTATTTTCCTCGACAATATAATTCTTTACATTCTTCTTGAATTTCTTGTCAGTGGAAATTGTGATCTGATATCCGGTTGCACTTGCAATCCGCTTCCAGGAAATCTTGGCGCCATCGGTAAGCACATTGGTGGCCTTGGTTCCGGTAACCTTCGGAAGCTTGGACGGAATTACAGTGTTCTGATTGTTATCAGAAGTGTTCGGAGTCTTCGTCGGTTCCGGAGCAGATGGTGCCTTAGTCGGCTCTGCGTTCGGAGCTTTTGTCGGCTCTGCCGTTGGAGCTTTCGTCGGTTCTGGTGCCTTGGTAGGATCTGGGTTCTTTTTCCAGTTTGCAGTCAGTTTAACACCACTTACCAGTTCACCCATTGATGGTGTGTAAGAACCGGAAAAGTTTACTTCTTCATCATCCGCATCTACTGTCGTCCATCCGGTAAAGGTATAACCGCTTCGTGTAGGCGCTTTCAGCTCAATACTGTTTCCACCTGTGAAAGTGGATGGGTTGGAGCTGTCATTTGTTCCGCCAGCCAGATCATAACTAATTGGAAGCACATCACCATTTTCATAATAAAAATGATAACGTGTATTAAAGTAATTGTCCACATAAGAATTTTTTACAACGTATAATTTACAGCTGTCCTTGATGGAATCAAAGGCATAATATGTGTTCCTGTCTCCTATAGAAGCCATAGAGTCATAATCCAGATCCAGTACACGGGCCGGAATGTGAATCTCTGTAAATTTACAGGAATCAAATGCAAAACCGCCTAACAATACTACATCTGACGGAAGTGTATAGCTTCCTACCCAGCTTTTTCCTGCAGGATAGGTGAAAATACTGCTGCCAGCCACTTCCCCTCCGCTGCTTTTATAAACCTTACTGTAAAGCACACCGTCCTGGGAAGAAAGGTACGGATGTCCTGCGTCAACTGTGATTTCTTTTAAGCTTGTGCAGCCCTTGAACATTGCACCAACTGTATATTTTACATCAGCACCAATGCGGATACTTACAATTCCACTGTCGGTGAACTGATATTTCAGGCTGTCAGTTCCATGAATATATACATTTTCAAGATGGAGGTTCTTGCAGCCCATAAATGCACCTTCTCCGATACCTCCGCTTACGCTTGCCGGAAGAGAAGTAAATCCTGTAAGCGCTGTACAGCCTGCAAAAGCATAACTTCCAATAGTGGTTAAGCCCTCCGGGAGATTGATGTAAGTAAGGTTCTTGTTATCCTTAAATGCGTCCCAGCCAATTTCCTTCAGTGTGGAGGGCAACGTTACTTTTTTCAGTGTTTTAATGTTTTCTCCCCGTCCACTCGAGGGACTTCCATCCTCATTCCATTCATAAGCTACAATAGTCGAAATTCCATCGACATATGTAAGTCCTTCTGCAAAAGAAACCTCCTCAACATCGGCACAATACTGATCCCAGCCCAGTTCCAGCTCGGATGGGGCATTGTAAATTCTTTTCAGGTTACATTCTCCATAACTGTAAAAAGCTTCTTTATCAATCTCGTTATAAGCCCCTGTTGGCGGCAATGTTATCTCTTCCAGTTTCGGACAGTTACCAAATGCCTGCTTCTCGATTTTTACAGGCTGTGCACCGCCTACTGCGTCATTAAAATGCACGATTTGAAGATTCTTATCCCCATAAAACGCACTTTCTCCAATTACAAGCCGTGGATTCTGCGGCAGCTGAACGGCTGCCAGTCCGTCAAACCAGCTGCCACTTGTTGAAAATGCATTGGGCATCACATAGCAGAGTGTATCCGGAAGAATCAACTTATACAGCGTTCCGTTGCCATACTTTCCATCGTAATAGAAACAGCTAAACCGGTCCCATGTGTTATCATATTCTGAATCCGGAAAATACTTACCGATTCCAATTACCTTCTTCGCCACACCATCCTTATACACATATGACGGAACCTGCAGTTCCATAACAGCCTCGGTTACTGCGCTGATAATAGCTTCTCCATTTGTTCCATATTCATGGGCATACCAGATCTGCCCCTGACTGTCTGTCCAGGAAAATTCTTCCTTGTTCCACTTTTCGCCGTCGAACTGGAAAAACTGTCCTGAGCCTTCTGCATGCACGCTAAGCGCCATACCCAGGCACATGATAATGCCAAGGAACAGCATTTTCACACATTTTGAAATTTGTTTTTTCACTCTTTCATTCCCCCTTATTTTTTCGGCAATTATAACTGTTCAAAAATCCATTTGGGTTACTGTTTACTCCGTTCACAGCAACACGCTTCGTGGCTCTGAATAGCACCAGCAAATTTTCAAAAGCTGGAAAAGTGCTCTTTTTTTCTCATAAAAAGAATATCATAATTGAATTTTTGAGACAATAATGGTGGGAAAGGTTACGGTTTTTATGCACAAGATTGCTTTTTTTATGCACAGCACAACCTGTTTGACAACTATCCAGAAGGCAGTGTGAAGATACTAAACAGTTATCCTGTTAAAAAAAACTGCCGTGTTCAATATGTTTCTTAAACATATCAGACACGGCAGTTTATCAGAGGCATCATACATCCTGTAATATTGGCAGTTCTAAAGTCTGCCCCCCCCTAATCATTCTTACAATCTGCACGCCCCGCTTTACGGTATATTTTGTCTTCTTTCAGTCGGCGTAGCCCGCTTCGCTCTCTTGCAACTTACCACACTTTGACTGTAATAATCACCTTTTTGCTTCCGGAGCGTACCGTAACTTTTGCAGTACCTTTTTTCTTCGCTGTGATCACACCACCTTTTGTCACAGTGCAGACCTTCTTATTAGATGTGGTATAAGTCACTTTCTGCTGGGTTGTGATCGGCGCCAGAATCGGTGCCAGGGTCTGTTTCTTCCCTTTCTTTAAGGTGATTTTCTTCGGTACACCTGAAATTTTGGTGGTTTTCACCGTTCCCTTCTGGATGGTAACATTCACAGTTTTTACTGCCCCACCAGCCAGAGTCACTGTAAGTTTCGTCTTTCCTGTTTTCTTCTGAGCCTTCAGCGTAACTGCACCGTCTTTCGTGTAGGAGCTTACCTTCAGAAGCTTACTGTTGCCTGAAACCACAGATGCTACATAGTCCCCACTCTCCATGCCGGAAATCTGGAACGCTTTTGTGGTCTGTTTTATTTTCATTTTCAGACTGGAAGCTGTAAGTGTCATTTTGGAAGTCAGCGGATTTCCATTGTCTCTTTCTTCTGTGGTCTGGCAGAGCTTACAGATTCTTTTCTCTTTCTGAGCTGCAAATACGGTAGCATCTGATGTCTTTTCCCATTCTCCCCAGGTATGTTCTGTCTTCGCGATTGTTTCACCGCCGCTTAATCTGGTTCCGCAGATCTTACAATAAGTGTCGCCTGTATAGCCTTCACTTGCACAGGTTGCTGCTTTTTTCCCTCTGACCTCTGTTTCCCCATGTCCCTTCGCGGGCAGCTTCTCGGTTCTGGTCTGTCTGCAGTTCACACAGGTAAAGGTTCTGATACCTTCCTCAGTACAGGTGGCTTCCTTTGTCACATTTCCGTTATCCCAGCTGTGGGCGTCCGGATTCACCGGTAAAACCTCAGTTCTGGTAATATGGCAGTCCGTGCACTCATAGCTGATAATTCCTGTGGAAGTACAAGTCGCTGCTATGACTACCGTTCCGTTATCCCAGCTGTGCTCTACCGACGGTTTTGTCTGCGATACCATACCGATATTCACTTCGGTTCGAAGAGGCGGAACGGTCATCCAGTCACTCCATGTAGTTTCATATCCCTCTTTCTCGTATTTTACTCTCCACCAGCCTTCCGGAACATCCCATGCATATTTTCCGTCTGCATTTGTCTGAAGAGGATTGTACTGGTTATACTCCCCCGCATTCCATTTCGTTCCATACTCGGATGGGGACGGCGTTTTATTCCAGAAATCATCAGATTCATCATACGGAATCCAGTAAGCTGTTACGGTAACATCCTCAATTCTCTCTCCTGTGGAAAGATCAAACACATAGCCGCTTGGATCTACTACAAAACGAAGCTTGAATTTTTCCCCTTTAATATCTGCTTTTCTGATATCCCAGAATAATGAGGAAGCTGCTGTAACCGTTCCCAATATGGCAGTCAGCGCAATTACCGGGCCTGCGCCCATCGCCCCTCCTGCTACGACCAGTGGAATCATCGCTGTCATGATCATAAACATTTTCTGGTCACTCTCCAGATTATCCACAGCTTTCAATTTCTCCTTTAATTCCTGGTCAGAATAGTGACCGCCGGAAGCCAGTACATCTTTTCTCAGCTCATCCATGTCTTTCTCAATCTGATAGTTCTGATATAACATGGACGCTCCCTTATTTATTGTTGACAGGTGGGAGGAAATCTGAGAAAGTGTCCAGTACTGATCCAGAGTCCCGGCATTTTCAGTAGCAGTGTCCAGCATAAATCCAATGTATTTATTTCCGGTAACATCCTTTACCAACATATACCAGGTGCCTTTGTCGGAATAATCCAGGTTGCAGATATACTTGCTGTCATCGTACCCCGGGATCAGATAGCCCATATCTTTATTGGCTTCGTCGATCAATCCCTTCCATGTTCCCATACTGGAACCGTTGCTCTCGTCAAACACGCTGATGGTGACATCCAGTCCTACATCTTTCAGACCCTCCCCGAATTTACTGAGATCAATGGTTGCGTCATAATCGGTTGCTGTATTTTTCCTTACCGTAATATCCTTTTCTGCGCCTTCGGGAAGTCCTTTCTGCAAAGCCTCCCAGTCAAAATCCTGTCCCATTTTTACTTCTGGAACTGTTTTGTTATATTCATAGCTAATCACGCCAGGAACATAGTTGTGATCGGATTCATCGAAATATCCGTCTGTCACAAATGCATTTTTTTCTGGTTCATAGGTTGCTTCCAGATATTTGGTCTGGTTGTTTCTGGTGCTTGTAACATACAGAGTCTTTATCTGTTCCGGGTTTTCAAAGGTAAGCTCATAGTCAAATTTGCTTTTCGGAAGATAATACACCAAAGGTGTTACTCCGTCTGTCTTTGTCAGATCGTAGGATTTTATTTTGTCATGCTCATTATAGTACATTTTGAAGGACTCGATTGAGGGTTCTCCTTCATTATAGGTGACTGCGGCAGTCCTTGTTTCTGTTGTACCATCTGCCTGTGTGCAAAGTGCTTTGATCTTATATGTCTCATAGTTGGAAGGATTTTCCAGTGTAAGGACGGCAGACCATAAGCCGGCCTTTGATACCTGGACTGTCTGCTGTTCTTTCTCATTCACAAGCAGGGTAACAGTTCCACCGGCATTTGCCATACCGGAAACATTTACGGTTGGCTTTGATACAACATCTGGTGCATCTATGGTGAACAGATTAATGCTTTCATTCAGTACACCGATGATTTCCTGGCTGGAGTTTCTGTTCTTTTTGTAGTTCAAAATAGCGTAGCTGCGTGCTGCCGACTGACTCTGTGCTTTGATACTGAAACGGATAATTCCAGAGGTACCGCTCACAGGAATGGTCAGTGTCCTGTCCTTTAAATTATAGTTCTGGCATAACTCTCCATCCACCTTTAATGTGGATTCGTCAAGCTCTCCGTTGGAAGGAAGAACCAACTTCACATTCAGGTCGCTTACTGCGGATTTCCATGTGTCTTTTATGTTATAGCGTACTGTCATGGCCACATATCCATTGGCTGTGGCACTTCCGAAGTCTCCGTAATAGCTGGTGTCTGAACGATCCAGGACGGTTTCGGCGCTGTCCGTATAAGTTCCTATTTGCTCAAATGGAATATTATTTTCAATGGCATATATGGTTGCCATAGAATAATAACTGCAATGTATCGTCAGCTGTGGGCAGTTTTCGAATACAGCTTTCCTGATATCAGTAGTGGAATCTGGAATGTAAATGTCCTTTAAACCTGCGCAGTCGGCAAATGCATAATCTCTTATCGTCTTGGTATTGGAAGGAAGCGTTACTTCTGTGAGACCGGTTGCTCCTGCAAATGCGTATGCACCAATTTCGGTCAGGCTTGATGGCAACGTTACACTGGTTAGTGTGGTTAAGTTTGCAAAGCTGTGGGGTGCGATTGCCTTTACTCCTTCCGGAATCTCTATCTCGGTCAGTTTCGGACAGCCGGAAAATACATTTCCATATTCATAGCTGTTCGATCCGTTTCCACTGGGACTGTTTACCCAGTTCACCGGATAATTGGCACTGACAAGATTGTTGCAGCCTCCAAAGACTTTATAGCCCAATGTGGTGATGCTGTCTGGCAGATGTATGCTGGTGATACTGGTACAGTTTTCAAATGCATAGGCGTATATGGTGGTAAGACCATCGGGAAGCTCCACACTTTCCAGCACTGTATTTCCCTGGAATGCTCTCGCTCCGATCACCTGACCGCATAACCACCTATGGTAGACGGAACCTGAACGCTGGTGGCACTTCCGGAATATCTGGTAATACGCGCATAACTGTTATTTACAATTACATAGGAAAAATCACCTTCTGTCATCTCTGCCGATTCAGAAAGAGCCTCTTCCAATTCATTTGTCTCTCCAGTTTCCTCTACGTTTTCTTCCACGTCGCCCGAAACAAAAGCTGCAGCATCTCGCTTTACCGCCTCATCTCCCGCTTCTGCTCCATCCATTTCCGCAGATTCCCATCCACCAGAACCATTTGCTGAAGATTCAACTGTTTCTGATTCTCCAGACCAGAATCCATCCTCGTCAGTAACCGTTTCCTCCGATGTGGTCGCTGAATTACTCTCTTCCAACGTATACGCTTCCGATATGCCGGTTGTCGCATCGGCTTTCGTGTTGGTTTCTGTATTAGATTCCGTGTTAGTTTCCGCGTTGGTTTCTGTGTTGGTTTCCGTGTTAGTTTCCGCGTCGCCTTCATTCAAACTCTGGTTTTCAATAGAATCTTCTGCGAAGAAGTCCGCTGCAGCTGAAGTCCCAATTTCTTCTGCCGCATAAATCGGAATGCTTTGTGCACACATTGCAACACTCAACGAAATTGCAAGTATCTGGCTGATTGCTTTCCTTTTCATAATTCTTTTCTCTCCCTTAAATTCATTTGTAACTGGTCAGAATCAAATGCCGAAATACAAAGCATTTTGGAAATTGGCACTGAACAATTACATTTGTTTTTGATAATTGACTAAATCCATTTTAGCATAGCTATTTCCCCCTTACAATTACAAACGGCACTGGAAAAGTCAGTTGTCGTTTTTATGTATAAACATGCAATTTTTATGTACATTCTCGAGTTCAATCCGACCGATAATTGTACTATCAATGCTGACGGTACAGTTGCTAACCAAATAAAATAATAGCGTAATATTACGCAAAAAAGCCTCACCGCTCTGATAACAACTCTGTATAAGCGATATCAGATAGTGAGGCTTCTTATTTGGTAAACTATAACTGCGCAATGCCTTCACAGTTACCGTATGTTTACTATGTATCTTTATTCAGTGAACAGTGGTGTAGAATAGTATCTGTCACCAGTATCCGGAAGAAGTGCTACGATCACTTTGCCCTTGTTCTCAGGTTTCTTCGCATACTCGATTGCAGCGCTCAATGCAGCACCGGAAGAGATTCCAACCAGGATTCCTTCTTTGTGTGCAAGAAGCTTCGCTGTGGCAAATGCCTCATCAGCCTCTGCTTTATAAATCTCATCATAAACTTTGGTATTCAGAACATCCGGAACAAATCCGGCACCGATTCCCTGGATCTTATGCGGACCTGCTTTTCCCTCAGATAATACCGGGGAGGTAGAAGGCTCAAGTGCTACAATTTTCACATTCGGGTTCTGCTCTTTCAGATATTCACCTGTTCCGGTAAGGGTTCCGCCTGTACCAACACCTGCGATGAAGATATCAACCTTTCCCTCAGTGTCCTTCCAGATCTCCGGACCTGTAGTCGCCTTGTGCACTGCCGGGTTCGCCGGGTTCACAAACTGTCCTGGGATGAAGCTGTTCGGAATCTCCTCTGCCAGTTCGTTGGCCCTGGCAATGGCACCTTTCATTCCCTTGGTTCCATCGGTAAGAACAAGCTCTGCACCGTATGCTTTCAGAATGTTTCGACGCTCAACACTCATGGTCTCTGGCATGGTGAGGATGATTCTGTATCCCTTAGCTGCTGCGATAGATGCCAGACCGATTCCGGTATTTCCAGAAGTTGGCTCAATGATTACGGAACCTTCCTTCAGAATTCCTTTCTGCTCTGCGTCCTCGATCATAGCTTTGGCGATTCTGTCCTTAACGCTTCCTGCCGGGTTAAAGTATTCCAGCTTCACAAGAACGGTAGCTTCCAGTCCAAGCTCCTTCTCAATATTAGTAACCTCTACAAGTGGGGTGTTTCCGATCAATCCAAGTGTTCCCTTATAGTATGCCATATCCATTCCTTTCCCGGCGCCTGCGGCCGCTTTACATTTATTCGAGGTGATGTCGCCGTATGGCGGCCCGCCTGTTATGTCTGTATCTGCCCCCAGTAACTGCCAGCTTGCTTCTTCGGCAATAATTGTCGATATTCCGTATTGATTTACTGGGTTATTTATTCGTTAAATGGATATTACCACTATTAACCCACTATGTCAATAGGTTTTTGGGATTTTATATAAGAAAATAGATTGGAGCGTTACTGTTCACTGGTAACATTCCGCGAGGTGTTTTTTGTGAACAAAGTTCACAGTAACATTAGAGCCGTCGCGTAGCGACGCTTGTACGATTTCTATACACTACAAAATCTCCACAATATACAAGAAAAGTACACCCAGTACTAATTAACACGTTGTGTTGTTTCGTGTTTTTAGCTGAATGTACCTTATTTTAAATAAATTATCACTCCTCTTCCTCAGCAACTTCACAGACCATCTCATATGCATCTTCCAGCGCGTCCAGAGCCTCAGTCAGTGTATCGACTTTCCTTACATCTGCGCCATCATCCTCATACTCCTGGATCAAATCTGAAAACTGGTCTTTCAGTTCCTCCATGTAATCTACAACCTGCTGTAATTTCTCTTCTTTTTCCAGTACTGCTGATAAATTAATAATTTTTCCCATAGTATGATGTCCTCCGCTTTCAAAAAAATGTTTTCTAAAGGTTTTTCATATTTTCCAAATCATAACATGTCCGAAACGTTCTCTCAATATTTCGTTTCAAGTTTCGCCTGCAGATTATAACGTATATTTTACAGAAAACCTTTTTTCAAACACGCTATAAAGTTTTTTCCTTTTATAATTATAACGTAGTCTGTAAATTCTTTTACAGGATTCCGCCCCGCATGCGCCGTCTCGTACTTCGCCAGCTATAATTTGCAAAAGCATCCTGGATTTCCTTTCGCTTAAGACGACTGATGGGGATTTCTGTCTTATCCGACAGCTTCAGAATATCCGTAGGCATAGCCACGATTTCCCTCATGGAAACCAGCGCCCACCGGATCGGGCGGCAAAACTCATTGGCTGGCAGAACCTTTTCCAGATCTGCCATAGACATGGAAGCATCTATCACGCCCTTTTTCGTGTGAATTTTCGCTCGTTTTCCATCTGCTTCTGCATACAGAATATCGGAAATGTAAATGCTCTCCTCCAGCCGTCCCACTTTCACGTTCACAGTCCGCAGGGAGTAGACACTGTCAAAAAAGCGATCCAGAATGTGAAACAGCTTCTCTTTTCTCACTGGCTTCACCATGTAATGAAGCGCCTCAATATCAAAGGCCTCTGCTGCAAACTCCGTACTGGTGCTCCCGAACACAATCTGCACCCGGCTGTTTCTTGAAATCAGCTTCTTCGCCGTCTCCATACCGTTCATCCCACTCATAAAAATATCCATAAAAACCAGTGAATAAACGGATGTATCTGAGGATAAAAATGCCTCCCCGGAAGAAAATTCTTCTATTTTCACATATAGGTTATTTTTGTCTGTGTATTCCGAAAGCAGCCGGGTGATATTCTCCCTGTCTTCCGCAAGGTCATCACAAACCGCTATTCTTATCTCCTGGTTCATGTGTTGTTCCTCCCATAGAATCTGTCTGAGGTCTGTTTCTGAATCTGCCATCCCTCATATTTCTGCATAATAAATGCCGCATTCTCCGGGTAAAAATCTGTCTTTTATGATTCGCTCAGTTTTTGAAACATTTCCAGATATTCCTGCTCTACTTCAACAAACGGCCGCACTGTATAATCCAGCTCAAAGTGCAGCTTCGGTGCATCCCCCGGTTGTTTCTCTTCCAGAAGAACCTCTAAATCATACCAGAGAAGATCATCATCAATTTCTTTCAGACGCTGCGCTTCTTCATCAGTCAGACTGCTTCCCAGAAATTTCTTATAAATCACTTGAAGCAGCTGCTCTTCCACCTCACGGTATCTGGGCATCTCCTGCTTCAGCGGACGGGGCACATCTGACATATAGCACTCGCTGGCATCATGCAAAAGACAAGCCAGCGCCTGACGATTGGAATACCCTCGCCCAAGAGCCTCCTTCGCACAGCAAATACAATGCTCCCCAACAGACCAGAAAGAACTTACATGTCCATTTCCCCTACAGGTCAGCGACAACGCATGTGCAATATCCTGAATATCGATCTTCTCCGCCTCCGGATGAACCGGATTGAAATGGTTTCTTGTGTATGTGGTTATGTAACTCATAGGATGCCTCCCCTACTGCTCTTTTCTTTTTCTTGCAAGATACTCATCCAGTTCTTTCTTGATTTTCTCCGGAATCTCCCTTGCAACCGGACACACTGCTGCATTTGCAAAACGTTCTATAAACTTCACCAGAAAATCAATATCCCCCTGTAGCTGCTCCATGGACATAACCTCCTTCACATCATAGCGGCAATGAATTGGTGCCACATTGGAGCTGGCAATTCTGGCAAAAGAGAGTGCTGGAATTCCGCTGTCTGCAAAAGGTGTAGAATCACTGGAATACACTCCGGTCTTTGCCTCAATTGGAAAACCGATTTCTGCTGCCATATAAGATATATAATGTGCCAGCTTGTCCTCTGCGGAAACACAGGAGATAAATTTACCCATATAAGTTCCAATCATATCCAGATTAATGTTCAGCACTATTTTGTCCAGTTCCTCTTTATGCTCCTTCACATATGCTTTAGAGCCCAGAAGCCCTCTCTCCTCACTTCCGCAGAATACGAAACGAAGACTATAGTTCAGTTCTTTTCCCTTCAGCTGTTCCATAATTCCAAGCAAACCTGCGCAGCCACTCATGTTGTCATAAGCGCCGTGGGATAAAGAAGTGGAATCGTAATGGGCACTAAGCACAATAAACTCGTCCCGTCTGCCAGGAAGCTCTGCAATTACATTGTGGGACTCTCCATCGTACTCTTTCTGGGAAACCTCCAGACGAATGTTCTTCACCTTATTTTTCACCAGTTCTACTGCCTGGCTGGAATGGATCATGGCGCAAAGAACTTTCCGTTCTTCCCCTACAACGGCTTCGCGCAGATCGCGCTGGTCAATATCTGTATTTGGATAATACATATTTCCGTACTGGAAAATAATTCCCTTTGCTCCTGCTTTTATCAGATCCTGGTAAACAAAAAATCCAACTCCCTGAGTGTCCATCAGTACAATTTTATCTTTTGCACCTGCTATGGAAACAGGATCTGTTCCCGGCATATAATAAAGCTCTCCCTCTACGCTGCCGCTGCCACAGCAGTTAAACGCCTTACAGGTGATTTCCTTCCCATCTGCAAACAAATGCGCAGATTCAATCTCTCCCATAGCAACCCGAAAAGCCTCCAGCCTCGCTGGCACTCCCAGCGCCTCGCACTGCGCTTTCAGAAATTCAGCAACCTGCAGTTCCTCCTTCGTGCCACTGGCGTGGACGAAATCGGTGGATTCGAAAATATTGGATAAATTCATGATGGTTTTCTCCTTTGTGAATTGAAGATAAAATCTCCGGCTCTCAGAGTGTCCCTGAGAACCGGAGGTTTGTTTTTATAAATTTCACTTAAGTTTATAACATTTTACGTATTAATACCTTTCATCGTGATTTGTTTCCCTTACTTAAATTTAGTTTTCGGTTACATTTGCTCTTTTTTCAAGTTCTCTTTTTAGTCTTTGAATTTCTAATTCGGCCGCTTCTGCCCGCTTTTCAGCCGCTTCTGCTCGTTCTCTTTCTCTCTATGTATTTCGTCTTTCAGCCTGAATGTCCATTTTCTCCATGTTTTCAAACAGATACCCCATTCCACGACCTCCAATCTCGCCCATCATCTCTCTTGCCTCGTCCACGGGCACATTCATCTTTATTAGTAAAGTCCATAAAATATTCTTATAAATTTCTTTTATCGCTTCCGGCGCATTGCTGTAAATAGAGTTGATTTGCTGGATACATCCTTGATATCTTCAGGCTGAACATTCGCAAACAATGGAATATTCGTATAATTTCTCAAAAACTGGCTGGCAAGTGTATCGTTTTTGAAAATCTCACGGCTGTTCACATCTCTTGTATGCAGCTCCGGATGGTAAGCAGTGTCTCTTTTTCTTTTGTTCTGTGGCTTTCTGCTCATTTTTCCTCCTTACGCAAGAAACGCTTCACAGATCAAAAGATATCTACAAGTTCATAGTAACACGCACAAATTCAGAATACAAGAAGGAACCATAAATAATTCCCTCACACAAACGGATTATAAAATCTCCCCCACCGTATCGTCACCGTCATGCTGACCACAAGCAGTACCATCCCAACTCCAATTGCCACAAAGTCCCTTTTCTCAAAAGGTCTCTTCATATACCACGTTCTCTTCTTATCCTTTCCAAATCCACGCAGTTCCATGGCATTGGAAATAGTATCAATTCGATTCAGGCTGGTGAGGATCAGCGGCAAAAGAATATTCACCGAATTCTTCAGCCGGGCAAAAAAGTGCTCGTTTTTTCCAAGTTCTACGCCCCTAGCCTGCTGAGCCTGGCTGATGCTGTGGTAGTCACGCTGAATATCAGGAATATAACGAAGGGCAATTGCAACAGAATAACCCACCTTATAGGAAATTCCAATACTGTTCAGGCTAGCAGCAAACTCACTTGGGTTCGTTGCAGAAATAAACAAGATCGCAACCGGCAGCGCAACAAAATATTTCAGAGAAATATTCACCATATAAAACAGCTGCTCTGCAGTCAGATCATACCGCCAGAACAGGTGGCAAAGCACATGTCTGGTGCCATACAGCGTCGTTCCCTGGTTAGGATCAAACAGGAAAATAAACAGATTATTCAACACCAGAAATACCAGCATAAAAATCATCATAAACCGCACTTCGCGGAACTTAATCTTACTCAGTTTAAACGCCGCCAGGCTCACCGCAAACAGCCCAAGCAGTACCCACGTATTATAAGTGATCATACTTGCAAAAGTAAAAAGCAGGAAAAACGCCAGTTTGGTGGTACCTGTCAGCTTGTGTATCACACTTTCCCTTGGCAGATAATTCAACACTGTCTTAGCGGCCATGGCTTCGCACCTCCCTGTCCTCCTCAATAAAACGCTGCACAAACTCTTCAGCCGGACTGATTCCCAGCTGGTTCGCCAAGGTAAAAAGACTGGTCTCCTTCAGTGCCGCCTGACGGATCAGCTGTGGATCACAAAGAGCTGCTGCCGCGCTTCTGTCCGCGATCAGCCTGCCGTCAGCAAAGACCAGTGCCCGAGGCGTATATTCCAGCATCAAATGCATATCATGGGTAATCATCACAACTGTTACCCCTTTTTCATTCAGCCCACGAAGGAACTCCATAATCTCTGTATAATGGCGAAAATCCTGTCCCGCAGTCGGCTCATCCAGAATGATCAGTTCCGGATCCTGCACCAGCACACTGGCAATGGTCACACGCTTCTTCTGCCCGAAGCTAAGCGCCGATACCGGCCAGTTCCGAAATGGGAAAAGTCCGCAGACTTTCAAAGTTTCCTCCACTTTTTCCCGAATCTCTTCCTCGCTTTTTTCCATATTGCGAAGGCTCAGTGCCACCTCATCAAAAATCATAGTCTTGGAAATCATCTGATTGGGATTCTGCATCACATAGCCAATATGTTTGGCTCTGTGGCGGATATTTTCCTGCAGAAGATTCCTTCCCTGGAAAAGAATTTCACCGGAATCTGGTGTCTCAAAGCCGCAGACCAGTTTGGAAAAAGTAGATTTCCCGGCACCGTTTTTCCCTACAATGCTGACCATTTCACCCTTTTGGATTGTAAGAGAAACATCACGTAAGGTCTGCCTGCCTCTCTCATAACCAAAGGTAAGATTTCTAACTTCAAGCAGCGGCTCATGTTCTTTCTCAGCCTCTGCTGCCGGGCGGGACCAGAACCAGTCTGTCATTTTCTTCCGGTCTGCCTTATCTATCACAACAGAATCAACATGTGCCGGTTTCTTCGCAGGAGCAAGTTCCACACCTGCATAACGCAGTGCAGTAAGATAAAGAGGCTCTCGGATTCCGTTTTCTTCCAGAAGTCTGGTGGACAAAAGCTCATCCGGATGAAGATCTGCCAGAATTTTTCCATCGCCCATAAGAACGATACGGTCCACATCTCGCCACAAAACATCCTCCAGACGATGCTCAATGATCACCACCGTAGTATCTGTTTTTTCCTGAATCTCGTCGATCAGCTCAATAGTCTGCTTACCTGTAGCCGGATCCAGATTGGCCAATGGCTCATCGAACAACAAAATTTTCACCTGATCCACCATTACCCCCGCCAGGCTGACACGCTGCTTCTGCCCTCCGGAAAGCTCGTGGGGCGCGTAATCCAGATGATCCTGAATTCCGACCAGCTCTGCCGCGTGACGGGTAATCTCATGCATTTCATCCTGCGGCATGCAGCTGTTCTCCAATGCAAAGGCAATATCCTCGCCAACTGTCAGCCCGATAAACTGACCATCCGGATCCTGCAGCACTGTACCCACATGTGCAGAGAGCTGGAAAATGCTGCTCTTCGGCGCATCCACACCATCCACAATAAGTTCCCCGCTGCATTCTCCTGGATTGGAAAAAGGATTCAGGCCATTGATGCAGCCTGCCAGAGTACTTTTTCCACAGCCGGAAGGACCTGCGATCAACACCCGCTCGCCAGGATAAATGTCCAGATTAATTTCCTTCAGCGTAGGCTTTTTCTGTGCCCGGTACTGGAAAGAAAAGTTTTTGAAAGAAATAATAGGAGATTTTTTCTCTGTCATATAGTACCTCAAAATCAAATATCCTGAAGCGAATCCATCGTCAATTTGTAAACAATGTGACTGCTTCAGAACCACTTAACAATTTGCATCTCTATAAGTGTATACCTTACACCATCTCAAAAGGATAACACGAATTTCTTAAATCCACAATAAAATTTCTTACCAAAGTTTATCTTATTTTGCATAAAGCTTGTGAAATTTACTTTTTGGATCCAATAAAATTATGCATCAAAAAAGACCCTGTCACAAGTTTCCCCATAACAAGGTCTTTTACAAATTTTTCTTTCAACTTATTCCTGATCCAGAGAACCTTTCTTTGCAATTGTTTTTGTATAAGCCAGAATCAGAAGACCGCCGACTACAACACCTGTAATGGTGTTTGAAACAGCAGCGAATGCGCCCTGTGCGAATACTTTGTTTGCCGGCTCAGCATAGATTACAATGTCAAGTACAGGTGCAACAACTACCCATCCTACAACATGTGCGATCACGTTTGCAACTGTGAAAACGGCAACCTTTCCTTTTCCGAAATCGCCTTCCTGAACCTGAAGCTTCTTAGCGAACAGACCGATCACAACACCTACAAATGCAGATGTGATAACCCAGCTCCACCATGGGCTTCCACCCCAGGACAGGTCGATCAGTGTATGTCCGATGAAGCCGATGAGTCCACCTGCAACCGGGCCATACATTGCTGCAAGAAGTCCAAGTACTGCGTACTGAAGACTGATGTTTGTGTTCGGAACCGGACTAGGGATCGCCACAAAGCGTCCCAGCACAAAGAACAGTGCTGCACCGATACCGATAGCAACTACGGTTTTGATACTGTTGTTGTTTTTCATAGCTCTTTCCTCCTGTGTATCTAAAAGCTTTTAACACGCTATAGTATACGCTTTCTGGAAAGAGCTTGTCAATCAGTAACTCAAGACTTAATGGTTCTCTTTTATTTTCAAACTGTCAGCCTTTCACCGGAATCTTAAACACGATCTTCGTTGCGGGCTGGGCTTCTGTTACGGCAATGCAGGGCATATGTCCGTCTTCAGGAGCGTAGAAGCCGAACATTCCAGCCTCCAGAAGAGTGTATCCCTGCTCCGGACCACTTTTATAGAAAATAATATCAGCTTCCGGGGTGCGGTCATCCTCTACGGTAAGCTTGCGAAGAGATGCCCAGTAGATTTTCTCAGTGCCTTCTACAATGTACTGAAGGTCGCAGTATTTCTTATGGGATTCCATCTGTGCACCATCCAGGGGCTTAGTGGTATATTTCTGAACCAAGGCAAAAATGCCGTTTTCCAGGTCGTATCTGCCTTCTGGAAGGTTCTCCTCTTTCTGTTTTTTGATAAACTGCTGAACCATTTCAGCGTAGTCTTTAAATTCCTCATATGTATTCAGTTTGTCTGCGTAATCTGCAATCATGATAAATCTTCCTGTTCATTTTTTACTGTTCTTCATACTCACAAATATAACTCTGCCCCATCATACCGTAAGGCTTCAGCACCTTCCCATCCGTATGGAACATTCCCTCGGTGCGAAAATCAGCCCAGCTGATCCGGCTGCAGCCGGTGTAGGACTGGTGGAATGGGCCGAACATGTTTCTTGGACTTCCGGAAACTTCAATTTCCAGAGTATTCTCTTCTTTTTCGAAAAGACCAGTTACATCTGAGACACAGTTCTTCTTTTCGAAATGAAAACCAGCTTTCTTACCATTTACTCTGACTTTCAGAAGGATACCTCTCCACTCACCCAAATGAAGAAGAACCTGCTTATCGGAGATCAGCCTCGGTACCTTGTACTGATAAATCATTCCTCCAGGATAGTTTACATAACCTTGCATACTCCAGTCGCCCGTATGCAGAATTTCTTTTTCCCTGGAAATATTGCCAGACATATCTACGGCGAAATTTCCAATTACGAATACATCTTCCAGTTCCCGCTTTTGGTCGTAACTGCCTTTTATGGTAATCCGATGCACCCCCTTACTCAAAGCAGGAAGTCCGAAGCAACGCATGTCTTTGTCAATAAACCATTTGCCGGTCTGCGCACATTTCACACCATCGAAGTAAACTTCCAGGTCATAAGGCTTCTCAATTACAAAACTGCATTCACTGGAAATGTCTTCTGCAACATTAAACCGGAAATGCATGGCAAATGGTGTTCCATCTGCCGGATGTGGCTGATCCACCCAGGTATATCGCTGAGGTGCACCGTTATAGTAAACCTGCTGCATGCGCAATTTCTCACGAATTTCCTTCTGCGCCTGCCAGATTTCCATCTCTGCGGACTCATAGACGCTTCCTGCTTCTGACAGTCCGCTGCCATGTCTGAATTCTGATATCTGCTCTACAATTACGTCAAGATCTTTATCTTCCACCATAGCATTTCCGTCACAAATTTTATTTTCTGAAGCAGTCCCCAGCTCATAAGTACATTTATCTATCGTCAGCACGTTCTCCATAGTTCTTCTTAATTTCGCGTCCGGACCGAATGTAGCTAATACGGGATCTGTGTAATGCGGATGTCTGTATGGAAATGTGGCAGCTTTGCTCACTGCCATTTCATGCACCGCTTTTACGCCATCAGAAACAGCCGCCACGTCCACAGCAGTAGTATCTTCCACAATTCCACATTTGTCTTCAACACTATTTATCTCTTTAATAATCTGACCAGCCCCTATTATTTTCTTCACAAAATAAATTCGGCTCATCCCCGTCTCGAATGTCCTGGTAAAGCAAACGCCCTCTCCATCTGCAACAGTTTCCACCTCACAAACTTCTCCGGTCAGTGGGTCAAGCTCTTCCACAGCGTTCCCGCAGTCAAGTTTTATGTAAACCTGATGTGCATTGTTCCGATCGTGATTTGTCAGGAAAAGAATATGTCCATCTTCTGTCTTTCTCAGCATGGAAAGAATCTCCCCATCTTCTGCGCCGCTGGCGTTTCGCACGGTGAAATCTTTTCCGGTGCATTTCGCCACAGCTTCCGTTAGCTCCCATTCATGCTCAACCGTATGGACAAATGCTTCCTCATCTAAAACATCCCGGATATCACCATATTTTCCACACACTTTCCTACTGTCAGATTTCTCTTCATTTACATCCTCACTGTCTATTTTTTTATCCCATCTCTTAGCAACGCAGATCTGCTTACTACCAATCCGTTCTCCTTCAATCATCACCGGATACGGCTTCAGCCAGATCACCGTTCCGCCGGCTGCAAGAAATTCCTTCAGCAGCTTCACCGTATTTGCAAACAGATTGCTCACTCCCGGAACCACAACCACCTGATAGCTGCACTTCCCCGCCACAAACATTCCATCCTCAACCTTGCCGTCCTGCTCCAACAAGATCTCATCTCCAAAATCAAAATCCACATGCCCTGCAGTCAGCGCTTTTGCGATCCGGCTATAATACTCACCTTTTCGATTTAAAGAAGTAATATGCTCATCCAGCCATCCCATATTCATTTCCAGATGATTGAAATCCTCCGCCCGGTCACTGCGGCACTCGGTCCAGATACTGGAAATCGGATGGATCATCAGCACCTTCCGCACCGGCTCACCCTGAGAAAGACACAGCGCCAGACGACCAAAATAATTCTCCATCTTATCATTATCTTCCCACCAGGTATTCTGATAGTTGAAAACCGGCGGATAATCCCTCTTCCTGCAGCCTGTAATAGAATACAGGGCAAGATGCTGACAACGTCTCGTAATTCCAAGCGCGAACTGCCAGTCTCCCAGCCATTTCTGGGTGGAAAAATCCAGCTCCCAGCCAGTGCAGCCGTAAGCCTCACTGATGGTCATGGAACGTTCATACTGATGTGCCACACTTGCACACTGCTTCACAGTCAGATACTCATCCGTCTGTGCGCCAAGAAGATCAATTCCAGGATTATGCAGATAACGAAGCTGAGGCATCGCCGCACCGCACACACGAGTCTGATAGCCCAGGTCGTTCTCATATAAAATATGTCCCGTAGTACGAAGTCCCCGTTTATCACACCACTCATAAACCTGCTTCATATAGCTTTCTTCGAAACGCTGTGCCACCGTCTTCCAATAATCATGACGGATCTTCTCCGCCCCTTCCCCATCGAAAAACAGATAAGGCAGCTTCTCCTGCGGATCATACCCCCTCTTCTCAACGAAATACTCCGTAAATCCAATACTCCACGGAATCCACGGTCTGCCTTCATGGAAAACACTGAAGAAATCACAGCAGTTTGGTTCATCTGTGAAAAATCCTTTCACCTCTTTTGGAAAACTTCCACCAAACACTTCCTCATAATGCTCATGTGTCAACTTCAAAAATGTCTTCACGCTCTCCGGATTCAGATTATCCGGCGGCATCAGGCCGTTGTACCACTCGCTCTTACCAGAAATCTCCTGACGCAGAAGCAGAATCTCTTCATCAACACCGCAAGCTCCAGCAGCTTCCTCATAAGTCGGATATTCTTTCATCCTCTTAATAAATCTACCGTCCGCTTCTGTCTGAATCACATAAATACCTTGAAGAAACTCTGTCTCCATAGTTTCTTCCACTGCCAAATCTTCACCGCCGTTCCTGCCAGACATGGAATTTTCGTCCGCGCTTCGATTCCTGCCGCACATTAACGAATCCGAATCCCCGGTAACTGTCCTTTCTTCCTCGTTACTTAACTTCGCCGGTACCGCCAGCTCCCCGGCTTTCCCGCACTCCATCGTCAGTGCCCTGGCTGTAAACTCCGCTGGATTTACCCTGCTGACCTTACCTCCTGCAGCCCCCGACGGCCATTTATCCTCATCATATATCCACAGCTCCAGATCATTTTCCCGGGCTTTATCCACACAAAACTTCACATCCTCCATCCACTCTGTGGAAAGATACTCCGTCTCCAGCCCTTCACGGGAATGAATAAAAAATCCCCCCATCCCCGCCTTCTTAAATCCCTCTATCTGCTCTCCCAGATTCTCCTTCTGAAGCCTGTCATTCCACCCCCAGAAAGGAGCACTCCGATACTCCTTCGGCGGATTCTCAACCAATCCCTTTACCTTATCCAATGTGTCCATCCTTATGTCCTCCTCTTATAGTCCCACATTACATTATTGTTCTAAATTCCCTATTCCATCATCACCAGCACCGTCGCTTTTATTGTATCCATTCGTTACCAATACACAGCGTTTTCGCAACTGATATTTCTAAGCGGGGCATTTCCAGGTGCGCCCTTAACGGAGGCGAGATCCACTGCTTACGAAGACTTAATCGTGAAGGCTCTCCTGAACGATTTAGTCGTAGTTAGCAGTTAGCTCGCCGCAGTGTTGCACCGCCCCGCGTGGAATATCAGCTGCGAAAATGCGTCCGTGCAGCCAATGATACAACAAAAGGGACTGCAAAACAGTCCCTTTCATACTACCCAAGTTCATATTTTACATGAAGTTGTTAGGTATAAACATAATAATATCCGGTACATAAGTAACCAGGAACAACAGCCCGATCATAATAAGCACCATCGGCAAAATCTCCCGTATGACACCCTTGATCTTCGTTTTTCCAAGTCCCGAAACAATAAACAACAGCATACCAAATGGCGGTGTGGAAAGACCGATCATCATGTTCAGGCAGATTACAACGCCGAAATGAACAAGGTCAATGCCCATAGCCTGTACCAGTGGAAGAACCATTGGTACAAATACCAGCTGGATCGTACTTACATCAAGTACACAGCCAAGAAGTAGGAATACGATGTTTACGATAAACAGGAAAATGTACTTGTTATCTGTGATTCCCATAACCAGGCTTGCAACAACTCTCGGAACCTGCTCCAGAGAGATAATATAAGAGAACAGCATGGAAGTTCCGCAAAGAAGAGCCAGTGTAGCTGTGTTGGCAGCGGATTTCTTAATGATACCCCAAAGCTTTTTCCATCCCAGTGTTTTGTAAACCAGTGCAGAAATGATCAGTGCGTATGCAGAAGCAACCGCACCAGCCTCTGTAGGAGTACAGATACCGGAATAAATTCCACCAAGAAGAATAACAACTGTAAACAGTGCCGGAAGAGCCTGCAATGTAGCTTTCAGAAACTCTCTCTTGCTCATAACCACACCTGCCGGATAATTTCTCTTATGAGAAATAAACGCAACATAGATCATAAGAAGAATGGCAAGTAAAACGCCAGGAACCATACCTCCCATAAACAGCTTACCAATGGAAGCACCGGATAACATAGCGTAAATAACCATTGGAATACTTGGCGGGAAAATCGGTCCTACCGTTGCAGAAGCGGCTGTAATGGCACAGCTGAACTCTGCATCATATCCCTCTTTTTTCATCTGGTCGATCTCCATCAGACCAATACCGGAAGCATCTGCGATAGCAGAACCGGTCATACCGGAGAAAATAAGGGAAATAAATACGTTAACCTGTGCTGTACCACCTTTTAATCTTCCAAGAAGACCATTACAGAAAGAGAACAGTTTGTCTGTTACCTCACCTTCATTCAGCACATTTGCCATGAAAATAAACAGCGGCGCTGCAAGCATGGTATAGTTTGCAAACATGTTACCAGTGATAACGGTAAATACCTGGCCCAGTTTGTCCGGAGCTGCAAGCAGAAAATATGTAATAGAAGCTGCAAGCATGGAGAAAGAAACAGGCATACGGATTATGAAGCAGATCGCCATAACCACAAACAGCATAATAATCGGCATACTCATGATTCTTTTCCTCCTTCCTTGTATTCTTTAAATGCATTTCTGATATTGATACAGGTTCTGACAATGATCTCAGCCAGCATATACATAAATGGTGCAAAGACAACTGTATATGGAAGCTTCAGAACTCCTGTCACCATTTTCTTTCCAACCATGGACTGGAAACACGGTACAAAACAGGTTACCAGCAGGATTAAAAGAAATGTATTGTAAACTACTTTAAAAATAAACTGGGTACGAGGTTTTACAGCATCGTAAACCAGACCAAATACTACGTGTTCATCAGCTTCCATTGCCTTACCAACGCCGAAGAACATGGTCCACATGTAACCCAGAACAGATACCTCATAACTCCATGTTACAGGGGTTTTGAAAAAATATCTGGATACAATCGTTACCATAAAGGTAAGGAAAATTACCAAAAACGTAATGTTTGGGATAAAAACGCCAAGGAAATCGACGATCTTTTTCCCGATCTTTTTGAAATTATCCACAGTTTCCTCTCCTCTCAGATTCACTTTTCTGCCATCGGTTTGTTCCCTTTTGCAGACACTACTGCAAAAGGTTTCACCTGTGCAGACAGGCAAAAAATCTGTTCTTTGTTAAAAAGCCCAGGCCGTACACACAGCCTGGGACTTTTCTTCGTTATAAGTCAGACAGATGTCTCAAGTTTTGCTGTCAATTCATAGCTAATCACTATGTCTTGCCTGTTGTCACGACAATTCAGTTTACTCTTCTGCGGTTGTTGTACCAGCCATAGCCTGGATTTCGTTGTAAAGATCCATATCCCAGTCTTTGATCATATCTTCGTTTTCCATATACTTAGCCTGAACTTTTTCTTTAAACTCGTTGATGTCAGGATATGTAACAGTAAGTCCCTTCTCCTCAAAGAATTTGATCAATTCAGCCTCTCTGTCAAGTCTTGCTGTATCGTTTACGTCTCTTGCATATTCCATAGCCTCAGTAACAGCTTCCTGCTGAGCCTCTGTCATGCTGTTCCATGTGTCACCGTTGATACATGGCATGATGGAGTCAACAACGTGGTTTGTGATTGCGATGTATTTTGTTACTTCATAGAATTTTGCACTCTCGATACTTGGAAGCGGGTTATCCTGTGCATCTACAGCGCCAGTCTGAAGTGCAGTATACAGCTCACTGAAGGAAAGTGGTGTCGGGTTTGCACCAAGTGCCTCACCAAGGAACAGCCATGCTTCGGAGTTCGGCATACGGAGAAGTAATCCGTTCATGTCATCGTAGCTGTTGATTTCTTTCTCTCTTGTGTTGATTACACGGCTTCCAAGATAGAAGCTGGAAAGAGGTTTGATGTTCAGTGTCTCTTCAATCTGTGGACGGATCTTGTTAAGTCCGATGTCACCGTTGAGAACGCTTGTCATATGCTCATAGGAGCTGAACAGATATCCGGAAGCAAACATACTGTAGGACGGAATCTGTGTTGCAATTGTCGGGAAGGAAATATATGCCAGATCTGCATCTCCGTTAAGAAGAGCATCAAACTCGTTCTCGGAAGAGAACAGAGAACCGTTGTCGTAGCATTTACATGTTACGGAACCACCGGATAATTCCTCAACTTTATCTGCAAACTCATACATAGCCTCTGTATGGGAGTCACCGCTTACAGATACTGATGTAAAGATCAGCTCTACTGCCGGGTCATTTGCTGCTGCAGCATCTGCTGCCTGTACACTGATGCTTCCTGTTAACAGCATTGTTGCTGCCATAGCTGTTGATAATACTGCTGCCATTAATCTTTTTTTCATTCTCTCATCCTCCTGATTTTTACACACTATGTGTTTTTGTTTCCCTTTTTTCACGTATATTTGTAACCCCAATTACAAATCTTAAGAAATACCTTTCAGCCGGCCTCACGGTCCCCACCGTTCCGGCAGTTATCTCTGATTACTTTCCAAAAAAGCTCTTGCGGAAGGTCTCTGTGATCGCACAGAACTCTTCGATCTCTAATTTCTTGCTTCCTGTAAGAAGCTTATAATCCTGTCTTCTTGACTGAAGTGTCATCGGCACACCTACCAGATTCATATGGTATTTGCTGTTTACCGGATATACCTGGCACTCAACCATGGAAGCAGCACCAAGGAAGTTCATAAGCTCCTGTGCTTTCTCCGGCTGCTCTTTATAGTTCTTGCAAAGCCATACATAAAGATCCGGATGGAAGTTTGCCATAACTCCTGAGTATCCTGCACATCCCATTTCCATGCTGCGAAGAAGTGTTGCTGCATTTGCATTAAAGATCTTTAATCCAGTGCCCTCAACTGCTTTGCATTTTGCTTCCAGCTGATCAAGATCACAGCAGGTATCTTTCAGGAATGCAAATTTCTCAGTCTCTGCACACCATTTGAGAAGCTCTGGTGAAAGAAGTCTCTTGTATGGTGCCGGGCACTCATAAACACCGAACATATCTCCATCAATGTGATCCAGAAGATACTCAATATTTTTCTTAGCTACATCTTCGCTCTCGTTCTCTTTTGCAAACTGATTGGAAATGAAAACATATGCATCTACACCGGCATCAATTACAGTCTGAGCTTCGCGGATCTGATCCTCTACCTTCTCAGCGCAATGTCCGGAAGCGATTACTCCCATGTGCTTTGGTGTATTGTTAATAATAAATTTTGCAAGCTCCACTCTCTCCTGTGGGCTCAGTTCAAACATTTCACTGGACTGGCATACTGCGAAGATTCCGTCAACACCGTTCTTGTCATACCACTCAATGATTCGAAGGACTGCATCATAGTCGATCTTGTTGTCCTCTGTAAAAGGTGTGATCATAACCGGCCATACGCCGCCTGCAATTGTTTTTTTCATGCTCTTCTCCCTCTTGATGTCTACTTGTTGCTGTTCACCGGTAACGTTCCGCGATGTGTTTTTATGAACGGAATGAACAACAACATTTACTATCCACTGCAACCGCGCAATTGCTTTTCAACTGTGACTATAGTATAATATAAATAATTTAAAATTGCTTTCAGCAAAATATTTAGTACTATTTTATAACTTTGTACAAAAAAGAATACAAAATAGCACAGCATAGTGCTGTAAACAGAGCAGAGTTACGGTTCACTTCGTTCACAGTAACACACTTCGCGGAACGTTACCAGTGAACAGTAGCAAAACAGACTGCAACACAATAATTCACGGACATAAGAAGAGGCGACTTGAATGGAACAGGAAATATTTGACGATTACATATGGAACGAACATAAAAAAATATTAACAGCAGATAAACATAAGATCCCGGGGCTTAGAAATCTTTCTCATTTTACACCTATGGCACCTGGCGTTCCGGTTCCTCTGCATTATCACTCTGATATCATCGAGCTTCATTTCATGGTGAAAGGCCAGCGCAAGACTTACGTTATGAAAGGCGGCGTCCGCACCAGCTACTGTGCTACCGGAAACAACCTTTTTATCACCAGACCTTATGAGCTTCATACTACAGGACATATTGCCCAGAACCGCTGCGAATTTTTTGCAATGCAGCTGGATCTGAAGGAGCACGATAATTTCCTTGGTCTGAACCAGCATTACAGCAATATTTTGTGCCATCGGCTTCTGAATATGGATCAGCACCTGTACCATGTAGGCAGTTCCCAGATTTCCATGCTGCGCACTGCTTTTAACCTGATTTCTTACGGAACAGAAGGCGACTCCATTGCCGGTGTCCAGTATCTGACCTGTGTACTTGCCAGCCTGAACTACCTGACTGCAGTTCCAGCCCAGGAAGAGATCAATGAACAGCTGAACAGTGACATCGGACATGCGCTGAAATACATTGAACAGAATATTGAAAGCCCCATTACACTTCAGGAGCTTGCCCAGGCATCCAACTATTCTCTATCCCGTTTTAAAGCCAAATTTAAAGAAGAACTGGGAATTACTCCTGCTGAATACATTACCCTCCAGAAAATGGATCGGGCACAGATGCTTCTGAATACCACAGATGATTCCATTACAGATATTGCTTACCAGCTGGGCTTTTCTTCCAGCAATTACTTCTGCTCTGTTTTCAAAAAAACCCTGAGCTATAGCCCGGCGGCATACCGTAAAAGCTTTTCCCAGTCATAGAAAATGCTGCAAAATCATTGCAAAATGATTTTGCAGCATTTTTTTATTCTGCGTCCAGAGCGTGTTTGAAAAATCAGACAAGTCAATATGACAGTTACTTAATATTCGATATACTAGAGCGTGTTTGAAAAATCATCCGTCTAATTGATTGCAAAGGTCTGCTGTGTATCATAAAATCCGTCCTGATACATAACGTAGATTTCATAATTATCTGCATTCATTCCCTGCAGCGGCACCGGAATATTTTCATAGAAATCCAGAAAGGTTTCCATATGCAGACGAACCTCTGTTGTATCATAAACATAGGTATTTTTCTCCCCTTTGAAAATGATCTGGGAGATCTGATGATCATAAGTTCCTATATAGAGCACTTTTCCAGTAATGTTATATGTCAGGGTATCTGCCGGAAGCACCTGCTCCGGTTTCTTGTTCCACAGCCATTTCCAGGTCTTTACAGGCTGCCACAGCTCGCCTTTGATATAGTTTTCATCCAGCTCCATAGGACTTGCAAGATCATTGTAGTCAATCTTCATCTCCTCTGCACGGTAAAAGGTTTTCTTAAGACAATACTGATTCAGAACTTTCTCTGTATCGTAGTCAAACTCGTAGGTCATTCCCTTCCAGCCGTTTTCTGCATTTGCCACGTGACCGCACATTCCGAAGAAATGATTGCTTTCAGCCTCATAAATCGCTGCGGATGTGATCTTGGACCATACCGTAGGAATCTTCTTAATCTGCTTCACAGTACCTTCTGCCTCATTTACAGAATATACCAGCAGGTAGGATTCCTCCGTCTTGTCATAATAGTCGATATCTTTCTTCCTTCTCCACAGGAAATGGTTATCAAACATGGTGATTTCTATAGTCTGGTCATCGCCATCCAGATCTGTATCAATCTGATATGCTGTATGCTGCTGGAACTGATAAATGAAATTGCCATCTGCTTTCAGCACATATTTTTCATAGTCTGTACCTTCCCAGAATCTTGGATCGCAAAGAATCCACTGGATTTCCTTGGTTGTCCAGTTTACCTTGATCACAGATTCCAGATTGCGGACGCTGAGCAGAATGGTATCTGACTCCGGCTGATATGAAACTGTATTAATATGGGCCCAGTCAACCAGATTTTCGTATTTACATTTAATAATATCCTGAAGTTTCAGTTCATTTACTACTGCACCCGTCTGCCGGTCGATTTCCTCAACTTTATCTTCACAGTGGCTCTGCATAGAACTTGTAAGTACCAGAAGATTTCCACCCGGCTCCTTCTCAATTACCTCATGATGACTTCCCCCGGAAAGATAATACATGTTGTAAGCTCTTCCCAGATAATCCATCTCATAAAGATTAGTAGACTGTGGTTTCTCCAGATTCGGAACATATCCGGCAGTGTCCTGCCAGATCATTCTGCAGTTGGAAAGCATGTAAAGGCCATAATTTCCGGTCTCTTTGTTCATATACCAGCGAATATCTCCCATGCAGTCATATGCAAAAGGAAGATGAGTGCTCTGTCCGTAAACCATGGTCAGATCATATGCAGATTCTCCGCTGGTCTCCACAGGTTCGATCACATCCGTAAGAGATTCCGGCAAAGCTTCTGTAGTAATGGTGATCTCCTGGGAATCCTTCACTCTGCCGGAATCATCCAGAAGTTCCAGTACTACTGTATTATCCTCTCCCGGATAAAGACCGATAATGGGCACTCTGTGTGAACTGGCCGCATCTATCTCTCCGCTGATGTCTGCAGCTGCAGTTTTTCCTTTCACGGTGAAGCGTACTCCGTACTCTTCTTCTGTATCAAAAAGTACTACTGCTGTTAATGGGGAAATCTGATATGGGTTAAGAATAACCATCGGTTCATCCCATGTATATCCATTCTCCTGCTCCGCCTGCAGCTGCTGGTCAATCTCGCAGGAGGTTGCCACCAGTGTTTTCACCTGAGGGATTTCTGTCTGTATATCATTCGCGGAATCATCGTTTTCCCGAATGGAAATGGTGTCGTCCACATCCATGGTAACATTCAGCTTCTGACCGTAATAGCCATATTTTTTCTTCCGTTTTTCTTTTACAGAATAGGGAATTTCCTGATTGGTAAGCTTCATGTAAGTATTATAAATTCCCCGCCGCTTTTTCCAGCAAAGACCTACAAACAATGCAAGCAGCACCAGAAACAGAAGCAGAATGGTGATTTTTTTCTTTTTGCTCCATTTTTTCATACTATAAGCTCCTCAAATTTTTGTCATTACGTCCGTACAGGATTCATATCCTGTAACGCCAAATTGGGTTCAAAGCCCCTGAACCCAATTTGACAAATCTTATATTTATGCCTGGCTGTACATATATCCTGTATTATAAAGAACACCGTCCAGTTCCAGGTAAATATTCCATTCCTGACCTTCCAGCCCGTCAACTGCCGTCCAGCCCTTAACTGTAACATTTGTTCCGTCATCTCCTTCAGAAGGAGTCTGTGTCAGCTGATAAGCTCTCTGGGACTCACCGCTTACCAGTATCATCTTTCCAGCCTGCAGATCTGCTGCTGCGGTCTGGGTCTGGAAGCTTCCGTTCACACTGATCTTGCTTCCATCCAGCAGGAAATTCCAGCCATCTGGCAAAGCCTCTGCAGTACTCACATCAATGCTGCTTTCCTCATAACTTGTCTCTCCAAGAGAACCAAGCACCTCCGGAACTGCGGATGGATCATATTTTCCTTCTGTATAAAGGGGCATGCGGAAAGAACGATATGTCAGCGCATTATAAGTGTCACCGGAGATCGTCAGCTCAAAGCTCAGCTCTCCATTATCTACCTGATCGATATGTGTGGTCTTGGTCAGTCCCTGTACAAACATATCTTTCGGGTAATAATCACTGCGGTTTTCTTCATCGCTATGCAGGTGGGAGCCAGCTGTGATCCACAGATGATCCTGTGTTCCATCCAGGGAAACCACACCGGAAATCCAGTCCGAATACCAGTCGGCGCCTCGCTCTTTACCATACTCAGTTACCTGGGAAACGGTCATGTTCTCTGTATCAATCTGATAAACAACCGCACGGGAATATACGTTATCACCACTTACACGGTTATCGCCATCCACACGTTTTACCTTGGCAGTACCATTGTCAAAAAGAGCAATATCTCCATTATCCAGAATGGAAACATTATGCTGTGCATAGAACCATTCGAAATCTTCTCCCTCCGGAGTAAAGAAGTAAGACGGATCCACACCATCCCAGCCTGTAGGATCTCCAAGGATCCATGCCAGGGATTTGTCCTCTTTATTTACTGCTACAATGGCATCTTTGTGTCTTGCAGAAAGAAGAACCAGATCATTCTCTGCATCATAGGCAAGACCATTATTATGGAACCAGTCAGCTTCCTCACTTCCGTCTGAATCCATAGAAGCAGACTGTCCATCTTCCTGGCTGATGAGATCCTTCATGTCAAGCTCCCATACAACATCACCGGTCTCACGGTCAATTTCTACCACGTAGTCCTCAACTGTGCTTAAGTCCGGGCTGTCAGAAGCCACCAGGAGATTGCCATCCGGAAGCTCCACGAAATCGTGATGCTGGCCACCAGGAATCATGTATTCGCGGTAAATTTTTCCCAGAAGGTCGACTTCGATCATTCCTTCTTTATAGTAGCTGCTCTTCAGCACATAGGATGCAGGCATGAGAAGATGCCCGTTCTCCAGCTGGTGAACTCCGAGAGTTCCGCCAATATTGGTAAAGAATCTGATATCTCCGGCCGCATCTACTCCATACAGGGTTCCCATAGTGGAGCAGACAAAAGTCAGGTTCGAATAATCGTAACTTGCCTCACTTTTCATCTCTGTCTGGATTGTACCGTAATCAACACCTATATCTTCAGTTGTTACTTCAAAGGTAGCAGAAGTTCCATCATCCAGAGTGATTACAACCTCTGTGGTATCATTGTTGTAAAGACCATAAATCGGGACGATATGCTCCGTTGCCTCCTCAAAAGTTCCCGTCACATCGTTCTCTGCGGATTTCCCTTTCACAGTAACTGTTCCGCCGCAGGCTTCCTCTGTGGAAAAAACGGCAACTGCACTTAAAGGGGACATTCCATATGGATTGACTACAATCAGAGCCTCATCAAGACTGTAGCCGTTTGATGCCTCCTGAAGAAGTGCTTCATCAACAGCAGTCTGCTGTGCAAACCGGTCAGTTACTTCCAAGGCTGTCGCCTGGGACTGGGTATCTGCTGTTTCTGCTGCCTCGGAATCTGCATTCTCTGCATCCTCGGCAGTTTCTGTTTCCGGCTCATCTGTTTCTGTCTCTGCTGTAGTTTCTTCCTCTGCTATAGTTTCTGTTTCTGCTGCAACTGTAGTAATAGAACCCACTGTCATTGTCATCATTACAAGTATTGCAGCCAGTTCCCGATATCTTTTATTCTTCATGCCAGCCTCCTGTGCAATTTTATGATTTCTCAAACACGATCTAATACAAAATCCGCATTTTCATACCACCGTTATGGCAGCTGACGGATTGTCTGCATTTTTTATCACCCTTATAATGCGCAGTGATATTCCTCTGCCTCAAATGGATAGCTAAGCTCCAGACCTTCTGCATTCTCGTCAATCTCAAATGCGATCCAGCCCTCGTTGGAACCGAAATTCAAAGTGGTTCCTGCCATACGTGTCATACCAAGCTCTGAAATGAATTCATCATCCATTCTGCTATATTCATTTCCTTCACTGTCAGTCAGCTTCAGATTCGCCCAGTCCAAAGTCTCCTTGCTGCCGTCTTTCTCGATCTTCAGCTTAATCATACAGAAAGTCTTGCCTGCGTCAGCTTCTTTCTTGTAGTCGCTTGTCTCCACACCTGTATAGCCAAGTTCTACGCTTACATTCTCAAGAGAGGAATTGATCTCCACATCTTCTACTGTAATATTCCATCCTGCTGCAGAAACAACCTCGCCGTATGCATCACTGTTTGCAGTCTGGGCTGCTGTACCAGCAGAACTTCCTGCTGCTTCTGTCTCCTTGCTGTCGGCCACCTCTGCACTGTCTGCTTCTGCTGAATCACTACTTGCAGAATCCTCACCTATACTCTCTGCTTCTGCAGCTGTGTCATCTGCCTCTGCACTGTCTTCTTCAGCGGAATCAGTACTTGCAGAATCTTCACTTGTATCTTCTGCTTCCGTGCTGTCAGCCTCTTCCTTGGCATCAGCATTGTCTGCGGCAGCTTCTGTCTTGGTATTCTCTTCCGTCTTTGTATCATTTGTGCCACCACAACCAGCCATTAAACCAACCACCAGAACGGCTCCCATTACCTGTAATAAAACTTTTTTCTTCATTTTTTTACTCCCTTTATTTTTCTGGTATAACTTCATTTACCTGGAGCATGTTTGAAATAAATATTCTGTCGAATGTGCCGGAATCATTTTTCAAACACGCTCTGGTCGTGTTATCAACTATTATAACATAGTTTCTCAATAAAACAGAAACACTTTCTTAATATTGCCTGTAAAAATTTAAAGTTTTACTGTTTCCACCATTCACAGCAACACGCTTCGCAGAATGTTACCAGTGAACAGCAGCATTAAATCACTTAATTTTTATATTTTGTTCCAAATCATAAAATTCGTTCTGATATACAACATAAATCTCATAATCATCCGCCTCCATTCCCTGCAGCGGTATCGGAATATTCTCATAGAACTTCAGGTAAGATTTCGTATGAAGACGGATGTCTGTAGTATCATAAACATAAGTATTTTTCTTTCCATGAAAAATGATTTGGGAAATCTGGTGATCATAAGCGCCTGCATAAAGCACCTGTCCGGTAAGATGTAATGTAATCTCGCCGTCTTCCAGTACCTGTTCCGGCTTCTTCTGCCAGAAGAACCAGGTCGCTTTTACAGGCTGATATAATTCTCCCATAATATAGTTGTCTTTTATTTCCATGACTGCTGCCAGATCATTCCAGTCAATTCTCATCTCTGATGCGCGGTAATAATAGCTTTTGATGCTGAACTGATTGATCAGCTCTTCTGTATCATAGTCAAACTCATAGTTCATTCCTCTTCGTTTATCTTCAGAATCCTTCACATGACCGCACATGCCGAAAATATGATTACTGTCAGCATCATAAATAGCAGAAGAAGTGATGGTAGACCATACAGTAGGAATCTTTTTAATCTGTTTTACTGTCTTTTCTGCTTCATTTACAGCATAAACCAACAGATAAGATTCTTTTTCACCATCAAAGTATTGCAATACTTCAGATTTTCGTACTTTTACATAATGATTATCAAACATACTGACTTCTACCGTCTGGTCATCGTCATCAAGATTCACTCCCAGCTGATAGGCAGTATGCTGCTGGAACTGATAAACAAAATCTCCTTCCGGCTGAAGCACATATTTCTCATATTCTGTGCCTTCCCAGAATCTCGGATCGCAGAGTATCCACTGGATTTCCTTTGTCGTCCAGTTCAATTTGACTACGGATTCCAGATTTCGAGGACTGATCACAACGGTATCTGTCTCCGGCTGATAAGACACAGTGTTTAAATGGGTCCAGTCAACTCGGTCCTCATATTTCCCGCTAAAAATGTCTTCCATTATCAATTCATTTACAACTTCTCCAGTCTGTCTGTCAATTTCCTGGATTTTGTCCTCAATGTGTCCTTCCATGGAACTTGTCAGAACCAGAAGATTTCCGTCCGGCTCTTTTTCGATCACTTCGTGGTGGTTTCCCCCCGCCACATAGTACATAGTGTAGGCGCGTCCCAGATAATCCATCTCATAGAGATTCGTTGTCTGTGGTTTGTCCTGGGATGGCATAAAAGCTTCATTGGAAGCAACTATCATCCTGTTATTTGACAGCATGTAAATTCCAGAAGTAAATTCTCCGCTCATGTACCAACGGATATCTCCCATACAGTCATAAGCAAATGGAAATGTTGTCCGCTGTCCATATACCATAGTCAGTTCAAATGCAGATTCACCGCTTGTTTTCACCGGTTTCACAGCATCATCCAGTTTATCTGGAAGTTCTTCCGTTGTAATGGTGATTTCCTGGGAATCCGTAACCTTACCAGATTCGTCCAGAAGCTCCAGAACAACCGTGTTTTCCATTGCCGGGTAAAGACCGATCACCGGGATTCTGTGTGAAACAGCAGCTTCCACTTCTCCGCTGATATCTGCGGCTTCCGTTTTTCCCTTGACCGTAAAACGCACCGCACACTCTTCTTTTGTGTCGAAAATAATCACCGCTGTCAATGGAGAAACCTGATAAGGATTCTGGATCACCATAGGCTCCTCCCAGCTGTATCCATTCTCCAGCTCGGCCTGCAGCTGCTGGTCGATTTCATAAGAGGAGGCTATACGTGAGGTTTCTTTTGGAATATCTGTTTCAATCTCATTTGCAGAATCGTCATTTTCAGTTATGTAAACCGGATTTTCCAGATTCATGGAAGCATTCAATTCCTGGTCATAATATCCATATTGTTTCATTCTTTTTTCCTGGACAGAATAAGGAATCTCCTGACCCGTAAGCTTCATATATGTATTATAGATTCCACGGCGCTTTTTCCAGCATAGAGCGGCAAACAGCACAGCTAAAATTAAAAATATAATAAATACTGCAATTTTTGTATTTTTATTCCATTTTCTCATTTTCCCAACTCCCTGATTTCCGGAAGCTGAAGCCAGAACAGCACTCCGTTCTCCATATTTTGGACTCCGCAGCTTCCTTTATGCTTATCCACGATCTTTCGGACCACAAAAAGTCCAAGCCCTATGTTACGGACTTCATTCTCGGACGTGACTGGTTTCTTCTTCTGGGAAGTTGTGTAAAAGCTGTCCCAGATATGCTCCATCTGCTCTTCTTTAATCCGTTCTCCATCGTTGTAGACTTCCATGCGTATCTGTTTTTTCTCTTTCTTCAGAGTGATCCGGATCCGCTTTCCCTGCTCTGTGTGCTGAAACGCATTCATCAGATAATTGTTTACTGCTCTTTCCAGATACATGCGGTTTCCATATGTGAAACAGTTCTTTTCGATTTCCTGTTCCACTTTGATCTCGTTTTTGCGGAACATGGCATCATATCGAAGGAGCAGATATTCTGTCATTTCTGATACATTCACCCGGCTCATTTCCATGGAACTCATCTGATTGTCCAACATGGAAAAATCAAGGAGTTCTCCTACCATTCTGGACATTTTGTCCAGCTCCTCATGAATGGAAGAATAATAGTAGGAACGATCAATCTTATCTCCTGCGATTTCCAGCATTTCCACCTGGCTGGACACTACTGCAAGAGGTGTTTTTAATTCATGGGAAATATTCGCCACAAATTCTCTCTGGCTTTCCAGAAGCTGATAGTCAGACTGCTTTGCTTTTTCCTCAGTACTTGCTTTACTCATTTTTTCCAGGAAACAGCTTAATGCCACCATCAGAAGCAAAACAATCGCCAGATATAATCTGGTTCCCTCAATCACTTCCAGAACTGACTGAACATCTTTCCGCAGGTAAACATAGAATGTATGTCCATCCTGTATAATCTTCCCACGAAACATCAGAATATGCCTGGATTCCATGCGACGCTGTTCCAGAGTTCCTTCTTCTGTGTACTGGGCAATTTTGTTTTCTATGTACTTACGGGGATGCATAGTCTTCAGTGATGATCTGGACGTATAAATCTGCTCATAATTTTCATTCGCAATTATAGTTTCAAATTTTTCTTTCTGATAATCACCAAGGGTTTCTTCGTCGTCCTCGCTAAGCTCCTCAAGATCCATGTCATGAATATCTTCATACAGCTGACGCATGATTCTGGCCTTTGATGAAGTATATATGGGATAACAGCACACACTATACAAAATGACTGCCAGCGCAAAAGCAATAATCTGAATCCACAGCGCTTTCCCATTTCTCCAGAAATCTTTTTTAGTTTTCATGGATGTCCTCCCCGAAGATGTAACCCACGCCGTAAACAGTCCGGATATAATTGCAGCCTTCTCCAAGTTTTTTCCGCAGCTGCTTCACCAGAGTATCAATGGTCCGCACATCACCTACATAATCGTATTCCCACACCGCATTCAGTATGGTATCTCTGGGCAGAACAATTCCCGGATGCTCCATGAAATAAACCATCAGATCAAATTCCTTCCTGGTGGTGGGGATATGCTGCTCTTTGTAAAATAAAAGCTGTGCATTTACATCTGCCTGCAGATCGTTGTATTCCACCATAGTCCGCAGCTTCCCGGCACGCTTCAGCACCGCCTCAATGTGCATTTTCACAAGTGCCAGAGTAAAGGGCTTGGTGATATAATCATCCGCACCTTTCTCGAATCCGCTCATCTGGTCTGCCACGGCCGACCTTGCAGACAAAATAATAACCGGAACCTCCGATATTTTCCTGATTTCTTTCAATACGGTATATCCGGAAATATCCGGCAGCATAAGATCCAGAAGGATCAGATCCACCTTCTGCTTATTCTGGCAAAAATATTCCAGGGCTTTGTTCCCGGTCAGTACTGTCTCTACTTCATAGTTCTGAATCCTCAGAAAGTCAGAAATCGTCTGTGCTAATTTCGGTTCATCCTCTACAACAAGAATCTCTATTTTTTTCACGGCTCTTTCCTCTCTCTTAAAGCCTGTCGCTAGAACGTGTTGGAAAAAGGCTTTCTGTATTTCAAACAGGCTTCAATGCTCTGTAAATCGTTGCGGTTTCCTATCAGACAGAAGCCACAATTTACTTTAATATAGTATCATGTGATTTTGATGGAAATATGAGAAAATAAGTTTTCTTTCGGCGCAGAAAAATAAAAATACCGCAAAATCACCATTTTCCGTGACTTTGCGGCATTTTTTTAAGCAACCACTTCCAAAATCCATTTTCTCATGACTCCTAAAGAACCTCTATCTGGCAGGCTTTCATCGCTTCCAGCGCCCGCTCATGGCTCTCCGGCGTCACTCCGGCGCAACAAAGAGAATCTACCATGATCGGTACCTCCGGCAAAAATGCTTTCAGCAGCATGGCGTTGGAGATCACGCAGACATCTGTGCAAAGCCCGACCAGTGTAATACTGTCAATGGTCTCTGATTTATTAAATTCTTTCAGAACTTTTCCCAGGGTTTCGCTGCCAAAGGTTGGCTTGTCAATGGGTCCGGACTCCAGAAGCTCTGCGATCTCCTCCCGGATCTCCCAGCCGTAGGTGCCGCGGATGCAGTGCTCTACAGGAAGCATTCTGCCCTCCTGGGTCTGCAGATAATCCCCACTGTGAGTATCCCTGGTCGCCAGCACAAGACCATTGAAATTCTTCACTCTGTCCACCACATTAGGCACAATTGCTTCCGCCTCCGGTGTACCAAGCGCTCCGTCAATAAAATCATTCTGCATATCGATCACAACTAAAATATCCATATTTTCCCCCGTACTTCACATGTTTTTTAACAGAATTTTTCTCAATTCATCCCAAACACCACATATTTTTGTAAAACTTATTTAGATTAACTATACCACTTTATTGGAATTTCGTATACCGAAACGGTCAGATTTCTGAAAGATTTTAAAAATTTTTCCAACCATTGCGGATAATAATGTTTTGATGAATCTCTTCGCATATAGTATAATACAATTAACAACCACAAAAATTTAACACCACTCACATACAAGGAGATTACCATGACCAAGGAGAAATTCCCTGCCCGCCAGGGACCAAGATACATTTTCTATTTTCTGATGCTCGCCATTCTTGGATGGTTCATTTTCATGCAGTTTTTCGGTGTTGATGAAAGAACTGTCAGCGAAAACTCTCCGTCCCTCCTCTATCCCGGAACCTTTACCTGGGAAAAATCTGACGGCACCACTGAAGAAATCACAGTTCCCGGTTCCTATGATGTTCCCGCAGACGAAACCATGGTCATCACATCTACCCTTCCGGCAGATTTTGATGCCTCATCTATAGCGATTCGTTCCTCCCTGCAGGACGTAAACATATACATAAACGGCACCTTAAGAGAACAGTACAGCACCAGTAAAACCCGTCTGATTGGGAAAAATTCCGCCAGCCGTTTCATTTTTTGCTCCACCTCCCATGAAGATGCCGGAAAGGAGCTCCGCATTGAACTGACCACCTACACCTCCAACTATTCCGGTGTTGTGAACCAGATTTTCTGCGGAGATAAAGCTGACATCTGGCAGCTGATCTTCAGCCATTACGGACTGGCCACTTACATCGCATTTTTCACCCTGTTTGCAGGACTGACCACCATTCTTTTCAGCCTTACCCTTGGTTTTGTGTACCACACAAGCTTTGACATGGAATATCTTGGCTGGTGCATGATAATGGGAGCAACCTGGATGCTGGGCGAGTCCAAAATCCGCCAGCTGCTGATTCCAAACTCATCTGCCCTGGCTTCCTTATGCTTCGTTATGATCCTTCTTGGACCGATTCCCCTTCTGCTTTATGCAGACAATATACAGAATGGGCTTCACCGCAAACTTTATCATATTGTAATCGGAATCTCCCTGCTGGATTTTACAGTCTGCTCTATTCTGGCCATAGCAAATATTGCAGACTACATTGAAACCCTCCCCCTGGGGCAGATCATACTGATCGGTACATTCCTGATGGTGTTTATCCATCTCTTCCTCTACATCCGCCACAGAAAAAAAGCCTCCGACCATCTTCTGCTCCTGGCTCATTTGCTCGTTTTGCTTTGCGTTGCTGCTGAATGTGTCTCTGTATATTTTGTCACATCCCTGTCCGGTCTTTTTATCGGCATTGGAATGCTCATTCTGCTGTTTGTCAACATTGTCCGGACTCTCCGAAGCATTCAGCATATAGAGAATGCGCGCCAGCAGCTGGAGCTGGAACACAAACAAAAGCAGACAGAGAACCTTTCCCTGCAAATGATGCAGACTTTGTCCACCACCATCGAGGCCAAGGACGAGTACACCCGCGGACATTCCTACCGGGTTGCAGAATATGCCGCACTTATTGCAGCCGAGCTTGGATGGTCTTCAGAGGAAATCCAGCAGTTAAAGCATGCCGCTTACCTTCATGATATCGGAAAAATTGGTATTCCGGATCTGATCTTAAACAAGCCCTCCAGACCTACAGATGACGAGTATAATCTGATAAAAAAACACACCGTCATCGGTGCAGAAATACTGAAGGATATTACCTTTATCCCTCATATTGTTGAAGTGGCCAGAAATCATCACGAACGGTATGATGGAAATGGATATCCAGACGGGCTTTCCGGTGTCGAAATTCCCATTCATGCACGCATCACCGCAATGGCAGACAGCTATGATGCCATGAATTCCCGCAGAATTTACCGAAATGCACTTCCTCCGGAAATGATCCGGGAGGAAATCAGTAAGAACCGCGGGAAACAGTTTGATCCGGAAATTACAGATGTATTTTTAAAGCTATTAGATGAAAAGCGTGTTGTTCTCCACAATATCCGCACACAGGAAATAACAGCTCCACCAGAGGCTGACCACACCATTAACAAATTCATTTCAGAAGTAGTCAGCACCATAAAGAACCAGGAGGATTCAAAGAATTATGATTTCCTGACCGGTCTTCCTATGAGAAGCCTTGGAGAGCGGCTTATTGCAGAATTCATGCAGGAACATAACGGCTGCCTTATTTTCCTTGATATGGATAATCTGAAAAAAATCAATGACGTTTATGGACACATGGCCGGTGACCGCGCCTTAAGGAATCTGGGAACCCTGCTTTCACGCTATACAGCCAACGGTATTGCCTGTCGTCTTGGTGGAGATGAATTTCTTCTGTTTCTGCCAGACATAAGTGCTGAAAATGTGTCGAAACTAACGACACGGCTTTTCCACCACTTCCATTCCATCGCAGAAGCTGATCCTGAAATCAAAGATGCTGCTCTGTCTGCCGGTTTGTATATGTGCACTACCAGCGATACCTTTGCAGACTGTTATTCCAAAGCAGATAAGGCATTATACAATGTAAAGCAAAATGGTAAAAATCACTTTTCCTTTTATCATCAGATCAGTCATTCCTCTTCCGATTCACCACGTACTGCCAGGGATCTTCAGCAGGTGGCAGACGCGCTTCGCAAAAGTGGCAGCTATGCAGGTGCTCTTGAACTGAATTACCGGGATTTTTCCAGGCAGTATGAATATATGCAACAGCTCATTATCCGAAGCGGAAGCCGCTGCTACCTGGTAATGCTCACACTGGAAGCCACTTCGGACACTCCCGCTCATATTGAAGAAATTGAGCAGACACTTTCCCATATGGAACAGGCTATCCAAAACACCATCCGGCGTGTGGATATCTGTACCAGATACAGTTCCATGCAGTATCTGATCATCCTGTTTCAGCCGGTTGAATCTCAGATTCCCAATATTATGGAACGTATTTTTATGCAATACTATAGAAAGGCAAAAAGCACTAACTTTCTGCCCACATATAAATATCTGTCTATGGCAGAAAATAATATGGATACAAATCAAAAATAAAAGCTTCTGACAGATACAGGATTTTTCAGTCCTGTGTCTGATTCAGAAGCTTTTATTTTTGGGGGATGACCATATCACTTTGAATATTTCTCTACTTTTTCCTCATACTCTTCCTGACTTGTTATCTCATGCTTCACAATATGCCCATGGTTCTTTTTCTTTGCAGTCAGATTCCTGCCAGGTCTTGGTGCATACTGATCCTCCGGAATCTCCAACGCATTTGCCACTGCATGAATAACCCCATTGCTGCTGTAGGTTGCTCCACTTACTGCATCTACATTCAGACTCTGCTCAGCCTTCATCTGTTCGATTACAGCTGGTGCTGCCCTGAAAAAGTATTCCTCTGTATCACAATAGGAAAGAATGGAAATATCCGTTACCTTCTGTTTTTCAACTGTAACCTGAACCTCCACATCCCCTCGAAATGCATCGGCCGAGCCGGTATAAATGCCATCTGTCAGATTCTGAAAACGTCCAGCCTCTATAAAGGATTGCTTATCTTCAGATTCTTCCTGTTCAGGTTTCTTCCCTTCACCTTCGTCATTTCCCAGTGCTTTATTCACAGCTTCAATCAAGCCGTTACTGCTGTAAGTCGCTCCGGAAACTGCATCTACATCTGTATTCTGCCTGCTGATCATCTCCTGTAAAATCCTGTTTTTCGCTCTCTCCATATAAGACTTATCATCTGCATAATCATCCAGTACAAGCTCCGTTATCTTCCCATCGGCAACCTTTACCGTAACCGTCACCTTGCCTCTGTAGCCCTCACCGGTTCCTGTGTAAATACCATTCTGAAAGTTACCTCCAGCATCATTTTCTGCCGTTTTTTTCACTGAATCTGCCGTTTTCTCTTTAGCCAGATTTCCTGCTATAAGGAGCTGTGACACCATGATGGTAGCACAGGTAACGCCCACTCCGATCAGCACTCCATATCTGCTTCTAAAGTGCACATTCCCTTTCGGACACCAGCTTACACACTTCTGACAGCTGATACATTCTCCTCCGGCAATCCTGTCTTTCTTCGTAAGATCCATCCCCATGGTGCATTTCGAGGTACATAAATGACACTTTCCGCACTCTTCCCGCGGCTTATCAATTTTCAGGAAAGATGTCTGTGAAATCAGTGAATAAATTGCTCCCATAGGGCAAAAATATCTGCAAAAAAATCTCTGTACAAACAGTGAGCCAATAAAGATTAAAAGAAGCAGAACTCCTCCAACTGAAAGCAAAGGCTTCAATCCTGGCCAGTGTCCAAATGAAACATACTGCCCAAACACCTGCCACGGGCCGGCTGTTTTCACAGCTGTTACACCACTCCATATGAATATTATAAAGTAAAAAAGCACTGCATACTTGGCAAATCTGAATATCCGGTCAGCCTTTTTCAGGTTTCTTTTTCCCGGAAATAATGCCCGCAATCTGTGTGATCCAAGCCATAGCAAATCCTGCACTGCTCCAAAACTGCAGAAAAATCCACAGAAAAACCTTCCCACAAGTACTGTTGCCGGCACAGTTGCCAACAGCATCCATACCGAATACTTCACACTTTCCCATGAAATATTTCCCTTGTATATGCAGGAAACAATATTTCCCACAGCTGCGAATTCCCCTTCAAATAAGCCCGGAATTAAAGCGAAGGACAATATCTGGATAACTACTTTAATCCAGTTAATTTTCTTATTTTTCAGAAAGTTTTTTCTGTTCATTCTTTATACTCCTTAGAGCGGGTCTGAAAAAGACTCTAATACAAGTCTTCGATTGTAAGCAGCACCGCATTTTCTCGCGCCGCCCTTTCCTTTACTGACTCTGTGAAACCAGATTTGCTGAAAAACATAAGATACTTTTCCTCTGCATTTTTAAACATTTCTGCAGCCATAACCAGGTCATCATACTCTTCTATAGGCATTGGTTTATTTCGAAACTTACATTCACAGAGCAACACTTTCTTTCCCGTTTTATCAAACGCAAGTATATCAACATCATCCTGCGCTTTTATCAATAGATTATTCCCCCACCATTTTCTCATTTTATATGGAATAAACGGAAATTTCTTCGCAGGAAAGCTCCAGGCCCAGCATGGAATAATAATTCTGATTTGTAAAAAGGAATCTGTACCAGAACTTATAATAATTATCTGTTATCTCATAAATCCCTTTTTTACTTGTTTCTGGCTCGGTACAGGGAACACACTTCTCAATTAATCGCAGAGTCTGCAATGTAAGCATATATTTGCTGCACTTGCTTTTCTCTTCATGAATTCGATCTGCAATCTCACGAATCTTATTACATCCATTGGAAATCGCCTCTAAAATGGAATTGTATACCGAAGGCTCTCTCAATTCAATCCTCAAAAGTGTCTGGGGTTCATCATTCAAAAAAGTCCCTTCCGTAAGCAGATTATTTTTTATATTTTCCTCCAGTGAAATCTCAGAGGAAAACGCCTCCAGATGTCATGGAAGGATTCGGTTCTGCCAGAAAAGGAAGCTCATCAATAATCAATACCAATTTTTCGTCTGAAATTTTTCCTGTAATATATTCAAATGCAGCTTCCCAATTTTGAAAAGAAGATATAAAAGAGCCTTCGAAAAATGTTTGCACCATCTTGGAAAAGTCCAGAAGATTCAAAGAATCATTCTTCTCCGTGCAGAAAAAAACAGGGCTTTATGTCTGCCGGCAAATTCTCTTAAGCAGCCTCCTCGTTGTCAAATCATAAGCGCCGTAAACAAAATATACTACTTGCAGTAGTATGCTTATAAATAGTATATTTTATTCTGTGATATTTTCAATCGATTTTCCATATTATTTTAAGAAAATATGTTCGCCAGTTTCCATATCCTCTACATCCAGGTAAATTACCCTGCACTTTTGGGGCAGTTCTTCCAGGTGCATAAGCTCAAGCCAGTTTTTGTTCCAGTCGGTGTGCCAGTGGACGAAATACCAGTGTTTGAAAGATCTGCCCTTCTTGTCGCCGCTGCCATCTGCAAGCATCTCATTAGTCTGGTTCAACTTGTCACATACCCATTGAAAATAGTTCTGAAGGGGTTCTTCTTCCCTGGCTACGTGGTAGCAGCCAAGCGTTCTCACTTGGTATAATGGGCAGGTGTGTGTGATCGCATAGTCTACTTCATAATCTTCTGCTTCCAGATTCTTATTGGAATTGGCGTAATCAGAGTCTGTAGGAAGCTTTTTGGCCATCATCGCAATGTAGTCTCCATTTTTTTCTGCAGCTGGTAATAATTACTCTCTTTTCTTCATATACATTGTTTTGCGTCCTGCGCCAGTTCGTATTATAGCACCCTCATCAACCAGTTTTTTTAATGCTGATTCTACTGAGGAACTTCCAAGACTAGGACATGCAACCAGTGCATCATGTTTCGAAAACTTTCCGAGCGTGTTTTCTGAATATGTCTTTACAACATCATATGCCTTGCTTTTTTTTCCTGTTTTTTCAGCTAATACTATTCTTGCCTCAAACTCTCTATAGCACGATAGAATAATTCCTAACATATATTTAATAAATGGCTTGGGATCATTCTCTCCCTCATACCAGTTTTGATCCGCATTTTGCAAAACTTCATAATATGTTTCTTTTGTATCCGCAATAGCTTTTTCTATACTGATATACTGCCCAACAATATATCCACTTCGATATAGGAGCAATAATGTTAATAGTCTGCTCATTCGTCCATTTCCGTCATTGAAAGGATGAATACATAGAAAATCTAATATAAAATTAGGTATCAGAATGAGCGGATCTACAATACCATCCCCTATAGCTTTGTTATACTCATTGCAAAGTCGTTCTACTGCATCTGGGGTTTCGTAAGGTTCTAATGGCTTAAACAACACCACTTTCTCTCCATTTTCAAGCATCATATCAATCTCATTTGGAGTGGTCTTATATTTACCAGCATAAGAAAATGCAGTATGTTTTAACATCTCACCGTGAAGCTGCAAAATATAATTACTTCGAACAGGAATTGCTTCGTAAGCTTCATGGACAATATTTAGGACATTACGATATCCAAGTATTTCTTCTTCATCTCTATTCCTGGGCGTTGTTTTATCTTCCACAAGCTGTTTTAATCTTGCATTTGTTGTCACAATACCTTCTATCTGATTCGAACTTTCTGTACTCTGTATTTTCGCAATTTCAATCAGGCGATTAAGTTCAACGGGCTTTTGTCTTAGATACAGATCTTGTTTTCCTTTATACTCATGGATTTGTGCAACATATGCCAGAATCTCATTATCCCAGGTCCTTTCCTTAAGTTTGGAATAATCAAATACTCTCATTCCCAACTCCTTTCTCCCAAGCTTCTTTTCTTTCTCCCAATATTGACGCATTTTTGGGAGATATTCAAATATGTTGGGATAATAATATTATTGTCCTTTTTTCTTACCCTTTCAGCAACTGCACTGCCCCGCCACAGACCTTTTCGTGCACATATGCATCTCTGAATTTAATTTAAAGCTTATACTCTTCAATCATGCATTCATGTACTTTCGTTCTCTTATTATAATTCACTCCAACCAGAAGTGCATTTCCAGCATATTCTTCCAGACTTCTGCAAT
>ERZ827101.223-NODE-223-length-94943-cov-5.422899_pt1 | contig 94943 bp, 96 predicted proteins | sample MGYA00519869_ERZ827101 | MGnify/ENA primary metagenome ERZ827101 (study PRJEB31778, sample SAMEA3449256) | human gut metagenome | biome: human gut; feature: human-associated habitat; material: faeces | place: United Kingdom | collected 2010/2012 ...
AGAATAAAAATAAGTTTTAAGAAATAATTAAATAAATCTTAACATTTCCTTAAAAGCAATAAGAGTGTTGGAAATATTAAAAAAATATGATAAAATATTGAAACAGAAATGAGGAAGAAAATGAATATTTTAGTATTAGATGATGAAAAAGAAATTGCAGATTTGGTGGAAGTTTATCTGAAGAATGAAAACTATAATGTTTTTAAATTTTATGATTCTAAAGAAGCAATAAAATGTATCGAAAATCAAAAATTAGATTTTGCAATTTTAGATGTAATGATAAAAGATGTAGATGGATTTGAAATATGTAAAATGATAAGAGATAAAGGACTAAACTTTCCAGTAATAATGCTAACTGCCAAAATTGAAGATAAAGATAAAATACAAGGACTAACTTTAGGAGCAGATGACTATATTACAAAACCATTTAATCCATTGGAATTAATTGCAAGAGTAAAGTCCGCCTATAGAAGATATACAAAATATAACGAAAAAAATGAAGAAAATATTATCTATATAAATGGATTAGAAATAGATCAAGACAAACACATTTGTAAATTATACGATAAACAAGTTGAATTAACACCTATGGAATTTGATATATTATTATATTTGGCACAAAAAAGAGGAAATGTAGTAAGTTCAGAAGAATTATTTGAAAAAGTATGGAAAGAAAAATATTTAGAAAATAATAATACGGTAATGGTACATATAAGGAGAATACGAGAGAAATTAAATGAAGACACAAAAAAACCAAAATTTATAAAAACAGTATGGGGAGTTGGATATAAAATTGAAAAATAAAGAATTGTTTAATGAAAAAATGAAATTGATAGGTAGTCTGATCCTTAGAATTATCATCTACTACATTGTAGCAGTACTTTTTTACATTGTTGTTTTAGATAATCTTTTAGGAAACTTTTTAGGAAATACTTTATATAGGTTTAATTATAACTTATATGAGTGGTGTGTTTATAATAAAGAACCTATTTTTTTATTTTATATGATAATTATTCTAGTAATTGCTTTATATCGATTTTTTTCTAAAAAAGTTGATAATATAGAAAAATTATATAAATCATTTGATAACATTTTAAATGAAGAAACTCAAAACATAGAATTACCAAATGAGATGACAAGATTTTCAGAAAAATTAAATAAAATTAAATATGAGTATATTTTAAGTACAAAAAGAGCAAAAGAAGCTGAACAAAAGAAAAATGATTTAATTATGTATATGGCACATGACTTAAAAACACCGCTTACGTCAGTAATAGGATATTTATCGTTATTAAATGAAGAACAAGAAATATCAAAAAAATTACAAAATAAGTATATAAAAATAGCACTTGATAAAGCATTAAGAGTTGAAGAACTTACTAATCAATTTTTTGAAATTACTAGATATAATTTGAATGATATACCTCTAAATAAAACAAATATTGATTTGGTAATGCTATTAGACCAATTAGTAGAAGAATTTTATCCAATGTTAGAAGAAAGAAATTTAAAATTGAATATAACTAAACCTAATATTTTAATATATAATGCCGATGGAGATAAATTGGCAAGAGCTTTTGGAAATTTGCTGAAAAATGCAATTAGCTATAGCTATGAAAATACTACTATTACAATAAATATGATAGAAAATGAAGAAAATATTGAAATTACATTTAAAAATAAAGGAGCTACAATTCCTGAATATAAACTGGAAAGAATATTTGATAAATTTTATAGAGCAGATGAATCAAGACAAACAAATAATGGTGGAGCTGGATTAGGACTTGCTATTACAAAAGAAATAATAGAATTACATAATGGAAAAATTTGTGCAAAAAGTAATGATGAATTTATAGAATTTCAAATTGAATTGAAAAAATAATATTATAAGGTGAAAAATGAATTACAAGTTATTAGTTAGATTAGTTTGAAATATAACTAATCTTATTTTTTATAGAAATCTTACAAGAAATGTAAGATACATATTAAACAAAATATGATATAATGTTAATGGAGGTTAGTAAAATGCAAAAAATACTAATAATAGAAGATGACGAAAAATTAAGAGAAGAATTAGAAACATTTTTAAACAGAAATGGATTTATAGCAACAAGCTTAAAAAAATTTGACAATGCAGTGGCAGACATATTAGAAATAAAAGCAGACTTATTATTAATTGATATAAACTTACCATATACAGATGGAGAATTTATTTGTAAAGAAATAAGAAAAAAATCTAATGTACCGATTATAATGGTAACAAGCAGAGATAATGAAATGGATGAATTACTATCACTAAATTATGGTGCAGATCAATATGTAACAAAACCATATAATATTCAAATATTACTTGCAAAAATAGTTGGACTATTAAAAAGAAATCAAAATGCAGGAAATAATCCAGATAAAATAGACTGTGGGAGCTTTATATTAAATACAGCAGGAAGAATTATAGAAAAAGAAGATACGAAAATAGAATTAACAAAAAATGAATATAAAATATTAGAATATTTAGTATTACATAGACAACAAGTAATATCAAGAGATGAAATAATGGACTACTTATGGGAAAGTGAAGAATTTGTCGATGATAATACTTTAAATGTTAATATTAAAAGACTAAGGACAAAACTAGAAGAACTAGGAATAATAAATCAAATTGAAACAAGAAGGGGACAAGGGTATATATTAAAATGAAGTTTGGAGAATTTATAAAAGAGAAAATATTATTGATTTTTTTAGTATTATTTATAATAGCAAGTTCGGAAATATTATTATTACCATATCCACAAATAGAAATATTTGTGAGGCTTTATATTGCAATATGTCCAGTAATAATTATAGGTATTGATATTGTTTTAGAATATAGAAAAAAGAGCAATTTTTATAATGAATTAAAAAATAATTTAGAAAAATTAGATACTAAGTATCTAATATCAGAAATAATAAACACTCCAGATTTTATTGAAGGTAAAATATTAAAAAACACTATACAAGAAACTGGAAAATCTATGCTAGAAAATGTAAATTCATATAAACAATTACAAGAAGACTATAAGGAATATATAGAATTATGGATTCATGAAATAAAAATTCCTATTGCTACTAGCAAACTAATTATTGAAAATAATAAAAATGAAATAACTAAAAGTATTGATGAAGAACTAGATGAAATTGAAAATTATACAGAGCAAGCATTGTTTTATGCTAGAAGTAATACAGTAAATAAAGATTATATTGTAACAAAATCAAATTTAAAAGAGATTGTAAATGGAGCAATACTAAAAAGTAAAAGAGCATTGCTTTCAAATAAGATATGTATAGAATTGAATGATTTAGAAAAAGAAGTTTTTACAGATAGCAAATGGGCTACTTTTATAATAAATCAAATTATACAAAATTCAATTAAATATTCTAAAAAAGAAGATAAAAAGATACAATTATATTCTAAATCAAATAATGAAAACATTATTTTATATATAAAAGATAATGGTATTGGAATAAAAAAAGGAGAAATTACAAGAGTTTTTGAGAAAGGCTTTACGGGTGAAAATGGGAGAATTATAAATAAGAAATCTACTGGAATAGGATTGTATTTATGTCAAAAATTATGTAATAAATTAGGTTTAGGAATAGAATTAAACTCAAAAAAAGATATAGGTACAGAGGTTAGAATTATATTTCCAAAAAGTAGTTATATAAATTTGTAAGTCCATTGTAGGGACTTATTTTTTAAAAAAGAAAAATCTTACAAAAAATGTAATGTTATTGTAATGTAAATCGATGGCAACTATTTTTTAATAAATTTATAATGTAGATATACAAAAACAGAAAGGAGTTTTTTGAATGGAAAATGTATTAGAAGTAAAGAACATAGAAAAATACTATGGAAACAAATCTAATTTAACAAAAGCAATAGATAATATTAGCTTTAATGTAAAAGATGGAGAGTTTGTAGGAATTATGGGAGCAAGTGGCTCTGGTAAAACTACACTTTTGAATTGTGTATCTACTATTGATAGAGTAACAGCAGGGCATATCATTGTCAACGGAGAAGATATTACAAAACTTAAAGGAAATAAATTAAACAAATTTAGGAGAGAGGAGTTGGGTTTCATATTCCAAGACTTTAATTTATTAGATACATTGACAATTTCTGAAAATATAGCTTTAGCATTAACAATTCAAAAAGTAAATGCTACTGAAATTAACAATAGAGTTCACGAAATAGCAAAAAAATTAGATATTTTAGGAATAATGAACAAGTATCCATATCAAGTATCTGGAGGGCAAAAGCAAAGATGTGCAGCTGCAAGAGCAATAATAACAAATCCCAAAATAGTATTGGCAGATGAGCCAACAGGTGCATTAGATAGTAAATCAGCAAGACAGTTATTGATGACATTTGATTACTTACATCAAAAACTAAACGCAACAATTTTAATGGTAACACATGATGCATTTACAGCTAGTTATGCAGATAGAATTATATTTATAAAAGATGGAAAGATTTTTAATGAATTAGTCAAGGGAAATGATACAAGAAAACAATTTTTTGAAAAAATAATAGAGGTACAAACACTTCTTGGAGGTGATTTGAACGATGTTATTTAAGTTATCTATAAGAAATATGAAAAAAAGCTTCAAAGATTATGCAATTTATTTTCTAACACTAGTATTAGGCGTAGCGATATTTTATATGTTTAACTCAATAGATAGTCAACAAGCAATGCTAGAAGTATCACAATCAACAAAAGAAATTATAAAACTTATGATTTCAATGCTTGGTTATGTATCTGTATTTGTGGCAGTAGTATTGGGATTACTAATTGTATATGCAAATAATTTCTTGATTAATCGAAGGAAAAAAGAATTTGGTATATATATGACACTTGGAATGGGAAAAAGGCAAATATCTAAAATAATTTTGATGGAAACAATATTAGTAGGAATTATTTCACTAATTGTAGGATTAATAATTGGTATATTTGCATCACAATTTATGTCAGTATTAGTTGCTAAAATGTTTGAAGCAGATATGAGCAAATTTCAATTTGTATTTTCAAAAGATGCCTGTATAAAAACTTGTATTTATTTTGCGGTAATGTACGTAGCAGTAATGTTCTTCAATACATTTACAGTTTCAAGATATAAATTAATTAATTTATTAAATGCTAGTAAGAAAAATGAGAATGTAAAAATAAAAAATCCTATTATATGTATTTTAGTATTTTTAGGAGCTGTAGTTATACTTGGATATGCTTATTGGAAAGTAACAGGAGATGTTAGTAGTTTAACAACAGCAGATAAAATTTTATCACCTATTTTAATGGGAATTGTTGGAACAGTAGCAGTTTTTTGGTCTTTATCAGGATTTATAATACAAATAGTTCAAAAAATGAAGAATATTTATTTTAAAAATACCAATATGTTTGTATTAAGACAGATAAACAACAAGATCAATACAATGGTTATAAGCATGAGTGTAATATGTTTAATGCTATTTATGACGATTTCAATACTTTCTTCAAGCTTAGCATTAAGAAATACAATGCAAAGAGAATTAATTGAGATGACACCTGTAGATTTGAATTTGTATAAAACAGCAAATTTACCAGAAAAATATTTGCAATATGGAACTTATGGGAAAGAGATAACATCAACCCCAGAAGCAATGTCGGATTCAAAAATACCTATTGCTGAAACTTTAAAAAATAATGGTTTAGATATGAATGTCCTAAAAGACATTGTGGAAATAACAGTATATTCCACTGATGATTTGACTTGGAAAGATTTTTTTGGAGATAAATATATAGATATAATAAAAACTAAATATCCAAATCTTTTATATAATACAGCAGAACAGATAGTAAAAATATCAGACTATAACAAAATCGCAAAACTATATGGAATTAATCAATATGAATTAAATAATGATGAATATATTGTACTTTGTGATTTTGATTCACAAAAAGAATTAAGAAATGAAGCATTAAAGGATGGAAACAATGTTTTGAATATAGCTGGAAAACAATATAAATCAAAATATAATGAATGTAAAACAGGATATATTCAAATATCTACTAATCATACAAATACAGGAATTATATTAGTTCCAGATGATTGTAATTTAACAGAAAGTATGAAAGAACAATATTTATTAGCTGCAAATTATAATTCAGATACTAAAGAAGGAAAAGAAAAAATAGAAAAGATATTTGTTGATAATAATTCAGAACTTATACAAAATTTAGAGAAAAATGGTTTGAATATTGATGGAAGATCAAAAATATCTATTATGGAATCAAGTATAGGATTAGCAACTATTATAACTTTTATAGCAATTTATTTAGGAATTATATTTTTAATTGCAAGTTCAGCTATTTTAGCTTTAAAACAATTAACAGATAGTTCAGATAATAAACAAAGATATACAATTTTAAGAAAAATTGGTTGTGATGAAAAGATGATTAACAAAGCATTATTTAGACAAATTGGGATATTCTTTGGAGTTCCACTTGTTCTTGCAATTATACATTCTGTATTTGGAATACAATTTGCAATTACAATAATGTCTGGATTAGCAAGTAAAAAAGATTTATTACCATCAGCTATTGCAACTGTAATTATTATAGGTATAATTTATGGAGCATATTTCTTGGCTACATACTTAGGTAGTAGAAATATCATTAAAGAGGAATAATTTTTATAACAAGTACAAAAATTATTCTTTAACTATGAAACAAATGACAGAAACAGAATTAAAAAAATTTACTACAAGAACTTGTGGGTAGGACCCTGATAAGGGTTCTATTATTTTACTCCTGTCTCTTATTGCACAAAACTTTGATGCCGCGACAGTTTTAAATATAAATAATCAATAATTTTGTCGTGAAGTATAGACAAATGTTTGTTCTTATTATAAAATATGTACAATAGTTCAAAAATGCAAAAAGTTATAATATATAAATGCCAACAAATATACTAAGAATTAAATTTTATATAATAAAGGATGTGTTCTTATGGACGAAAAAAAGAATGAAATTATTTTATTTGAAAATCAAGGAGTAAGATTAGAAGTAAACCTAAAAGATGAAACTGTGTGGCTTAATAGACAACAGTTAGCAAATTTATTTAATAGAGATATAAAGACAATAGGAAAACATATTAATAACGCTTTAAACGAAGAATTAAAAGATGATAATTCAGTTGTCGCAAAATTTGCGACAACTGCTAAAGATGGAAAAAAATACAATGTAGAATATTACAATCTTGATGTAATTATATCAATTGGATATCGTGTTAAATCATCACAGGGTATTGTTTTCAGAAAATGGGCAAACAAAATATTAAAAGATTACATGCTAAAAGGTTATGCAGTAAATCAAAAAAGATTAGAATACTTGGAAAAAACTATAAAATTAATAGATATTGCTAATCGTATTGATGAAAGACTAGAAGGAAATGATGCAAAAGAAATATTAAAAGTAATTGGAGAATATTCAAAAGCATTAGACTTATTAGATGATTATGATCATAGAACTTTAAAGAAAATTGAAGGAAATATAGACGATAGGAAAATTAAATACCAAGAATGTATAAATATAATTAATAAATTAAGATTCAATGAAGAAAGTTCACTTTTTGCTGTTGAAAGAGATAAAGGCTTAGAATCAATTATTGGAAATATTTATCAAAGTTTTGCACGGACAATATATTTACAAGAGTATAGAAGAAAAAGGAGCAAATTTCTTATATTTAATAGTAAAAAATCATGTATTTGCAGATGGCAATAAAAGAATTGCAGCAACTTTGTTTATATATTATCTAAATTTTTACGGAATATTATATAAAAACGGTAAACAAGTAATTGATAATAATACATTAACGGCTCTTACTTTATTAATTGCTGAATCGAATCCAAAGGAAAAAGAAGTAATTATAGATTTAGTGATGAATTTTTTGAATAGTGAATAAAATTCTTTAAAAGAATATATAACTTTTTAGATAAATTAAAAATAAAAGACTATAAAAATGTTCTAGTAGTAGCTCACAGTGGAGTATCAAAAGCATTTGATGATTATTTTGAAGGTATAAAAAAGGGTTGTTCTTAGATAGAGGATTAAAAAATTGTGAAATAAAAAAATATGAATTCTAAAAAATCAGTAGAGTAGGGGGGATAGTCGTATTTTTTATGTTACAGATTTATATTTAATATAAATATTTTATATATAAAAAAAAGATATAGAAAAATTTTGTGCAAAGTTTTTACAAAATAGAATTTGAATTTCTGATTTATAATTTTTAAAATAAAATTTAAAATTAAAAATAAAATTTAAAAAATATTATATTTGAAATTTTAAAATTTAAAAAAATATAAATTAAAGATTTTAAATTTATAGAATTTTTTAAAACGAACATTTGTTAATTGCAAATTTTAATGTTTGGTTTTTAATTTATATGTATTTTAATTATTATAATTTAAACTTGTGAAAATCAATTTTAAGCTATTTACAATATTGCAATATTAAATTATTCATCTAAACATTAAATTTAGATTTATTTGAGTTGTTTATGAAAATTTTAGTTATATATATGCAATTTTTATAATTATCTGCAGATGCTAAAGTAATCTCTAAAAGATCTAAAATAACGGCTTATGAGAATCGATTTTAAGCCATTTTTATACTTAAGCCATAAACTTGTTGTTTAGTATTTTAGCAAAATATTGATAATTCTGGGTTTGAGAGATTTTAGATAAAAAATAACCAAATTTTTTATACTTATATAAATATATAAAAAACTGAAAAAATACCTAAAAAAACGACGCACGAGAATCGATTTTAAGCCGTTTTTATTTTTAAGGCTTATAGTTTGTTGTTGGTAAAATACGGCAAATATAGAGAAATAGGCATTTTGAAGATTTTTGGAAAATTTATATAAAATATAATATGAAATAAAAATTATTAAGTAATAAAATTAAATTTTAAATAGAAAAATTATTTAGATGTAAAATTTATAAGGATAAATTATAAAACTGATTTAAAATTGATTTTAGAAATAAATATCTGGGACTAGACTAACATTATTACAAGGAATAAATTATAAAGTAATAATGTTAGTCAAACGATAGCTAATAAATAGCTAGTAAAGCCGTTAAGGCTAGTAGTTACAAGAACTTGTAGGTAGGACTCTAAAAGGAGTTCTATTATTTTGCTCCTACCTCTTATTGCACAAAACTTTGATTTTGTGCAATGTTATATATCGAATTATTTAGTTGTATTTTATATGTTCCCCCATTTTTTATTCAATATTTTTGGAAAACTTTTCTTCTTGAAATTGCTATTTAAATTCAATATTATAATTTTATCTAATAAAACAAGCTCAATTTTATGTAAAATTGAGCTCTAGACATTTCATTAACACATTTTTTTTAATTTTGCCAAACTTTTATCGACAAAAACTAATATTTCAGCAATAACAAAAATCGCTACCCCAATAGCAATTAACCATTTTACTACGCCAGTATAGCCTAATTTTGTATAGTCTAAGAAAAAATACGCAAATTGCTTTGAACCACCAATGCCGTAAAATGTTCCTCCCAAACTACTATACGTATACACATAAACTACATAGTTTAGTGGCTGTATTAACCATATAAATGGATAAAAAAACTTTAAATGTCCCTTTTCATCAAAAATAACGTAATCAAGTATAACTAAAATTGGTGAAAATGTATGCACAAAAAAATTAGCCAAAACTTTATTATTTATACTTTTAATCAAACGATCCATTTCAAACCCTCCTGGAGCCAAAGCAATGTGGTATATTATTGCTGTTATTGCAATTGCAACTACCAAAGCTCCTTTTAGTAAATAGTACATATCATTTTTGTATTGTTTTTTTATTATTTCAAATACTAAAAAAATCAAAAAAGCAATTAAGCAAATGATATTACTCTGTAATGTGTAATATGATAGTAATGCTTTTCTAGAAGTTGTTTGATTTAAATTAAAAAAAATACCTAGCATTAATGAAAGACATACAAACATTTTATAACAGATACTACTTATTCTCCGTGTCATAAAATGTCCTCCTTTCCTGATGTGTTATTATTAACTGTCTTCTTATATAATTATATAATAATAATGTAGCTAATTCAAGTTTATTAGTGTTTAATCGACAAAAAAGCAACTATATTGATAAAATAGTTGCTTTTTATTTTTTAATCTTTATATCTATCTAATGAAAATTCTGTTTTTTCTAAAAATTCTTCATTATTTTTAGTTGATTTTATAACTTTTAAAATTTGTTCTGTACTTTCTGCTGCTGACATATTACTCATTGCTTTTCTAATTAATTCTGCAACTTTTAACTCTTTTGGAGTAAGTAATAAATCCTCACGTCTTGTGTTAGATCTATTAATATCAATTGCTGGGAATATTCTTCTTTCTGCCAAACTTCTATCAAGTAATACTTCCATATTACCTGTTCCTTTAAATTCTTCGAATATAACATCATCCATTCTACTTCCAGTTTCTGTTAAGGCTGTTGCAAGGATTGTTAAGCTTCCACCATTTTCTATGTTACGAGCAGCTCCAAAGAATTTCTTTGGTTTATGTAATGATGCAGGGTCAATACCTCCTGATAATGTTCTCCCTGATGCTGGTACAACTAGGTTGTATGCTCTTGCAAGTCTTGTTATACTATCTAATAATATTACAACATCTCTTCCCTGTTCTACAAGTCTTTTTGCTCTTTCTATTACCATTTCTGCAACTTTTGCATGATGTTCTGGTAATTCGTCAAATGTTGAATATATAACTTGACCTTTTATAGAACGTTTCATATCTGTAACTTCTTCTGGTCTTTCATCTATAAGTAACATTATAAGTTCACATTCCGGATTATTTGTTGTTATGCTGTTTGCTATTTCTTTTAATAATGTTGTTTTTCCTGCTTTAGGCTGAGCAACTATTAATCCTCTTTGTCCTTTACCTATTGGTGAAATTATATCTATCATTCTTGTTGCATAATTTGTAGGTATTGTTTCTAATTTTAGTCTTTCATCTGGATATATTGGTGTTAAATCTTCGAATCTTATTCTTCTTGCTGCTTTTTCTGGGTGTTCTCCATTTACCTCACCAACAAATATTAAAGATGGGAATTTTTCTCCTTCTTTGCATCTTGAAATTCCTTTTACTAAATCTCCTGTTGTTAGTCTAAATCTTCTTATTTGAACAGGCGAAATATATACATCTTTTGGACTTGATAAGTAGTTGTCTCCTCTTAAAAATCCATATCCGTCAGGTAACACTTCTAATATACCTTCAATTATTTCGTCTTCTTCATTATTTACTTGATATGCAACCGCATTTGCTTCTTCTAATTTTTCTACTTCGTCATCTGAAGCATCATATCTGCGACGTGGTTCTTCTTTTTCTTCTATTTCGTCTTCTTCATCTTCTTCTAATTCTTCGTCAACTTCCTCAAATTTGTTGCTTTGAATACTTTTTAAAACTTCTATAAGTTCTTCTTTTTTTAATTTCGATATATTTCTTATATTATTTTCTTTTGCTAATTTTTTTAATTCTAATAATGTTAAACTTTCTAAATCTGGCATATTTTGGTCTCCTTTTTATAAATTTTTTGATTCTAATTTTTGGGATTATTTTATAGAAAAAAATTTTATTTTCATATTATATCACATTTTTTGGGGTTTGTGAAGCAAAATCAAAAAAATCCTTGATTTTTTAAAGTTTTCAAGGATTTTAATTTTCTTGATCTACATAAACTCTTTCATTTGGTAAATACATATCTAACTTTTCTCTTGCTATTGCTTCTATATATTCAGGTGAATTTACATTGTCCTTTTCTTCGTTTAGTTTATTTTGATATTCACTTGCCTCTGCTATTTGTGTATTTAAACTCTTTTCTTGTTCACTATATGTATTTAATATTTTTTGTTGATTAATAAATGTTATTATAGCATATATTAAAATTGCTATAAATATTATTTTTTTTAATAATGTTGTTTTATTTTTCATATGTACCATCTTTCCTATTTTTTTCTTCTAACTTTATTATTCTCCATTTAAAGACAAAATCCCTCTATTTGCCTAAGTTTTTTGAATTTTTTTCGATTTATTTATATTATAATATATGTTTTTTAATTTTTTTGTCATATTATTTTGTATTTTTATAAAAATTACATATATTGGTCTAAATAGGATTTTTCTTATTAATTTAAAAATAGCTTTAAATGGAAATGTAATGATGCTTATTATTGTAATTATAAATTTCTTTATTATAGATATAACTTTTACAACTGTTTTAATTATAAAATTACTAAGTGTTAAAATATATATGGTTAAACCTATTCCTAAACCTAAGAACATAAAAAGCCTTAAACTTCCATCTGAAAAGTTATACATACAGTATATTATGCTTAACCCTGTTAATATCCAAAATATGATATCTTCTACATTTGTTATTAAATTTATTGTTTTAAAGGATTTCCTTAAGATTCTAAAAAAATCAAATAAAATACCAATAAAAATTCCATTTAAAGTAAATATTAAGAATAAATATGCCTGATTTATAGCCAATTCAAATCTATCTCCTTGTTTTATTTAAAGATTTTACTAAAAAGCCCACCATCTTGTTCTTTTTTTGAGTGGTCACTGTATCCTAAATTGTTTATTTCGCCTTCTACAATTACTTCTTGTGTGTCTATACTAAGTTTATTTATTTTTAAATTTTCTCCTTTTATAGTTAAGAGTCCAAGTTCAGTTTCCATTATAACTACTTGATCATCAAAACTAAGCACATCTTTGACTCCAGATATACTAAGTTTATTTCTATTTTCTAAAACTAAATTTTGAATTATATTATTCAAACTATTAACATTTTTTCTCTCTTCAACAATCATTTTAATTCCTCCTAACTATAAATAATTATATTCAAAAATTGGGTTTTTAGAACCAAAAAGAGCCCTTTTAAGGCTCTTTACATTATATTAAAGTTTTATGCAATTCTTCTAAAACTTCATTTGCTATAATTTTTTTAAACATTATAGCAATTTTAGTTTCATTTATTTCCATACTAATTATATCAAGTTTATTGTTTTTTATAACATCCATAGTCTTATTTAAAACAATATTATTGCTCATAATTCCATTTCCAATAATAGAAATTCTTGTAATATCTAAATAGCTACTTTCAAGTTCTGGAAACTTATTTTCCAATAGATTGGCAAGTTTATTAAATTTAGCTTTAGGTATTGTAAATGAAATGTCTAGAGTGTTTTCACTACTATTAACCAAATTTTTAACATTTAGTTCTTCTTCAATAAAATAATTATAAATTGTATTAAACTTTTCTAAAGAATATTCATCGGCTGTAATATGAACATATTGTATGTTATCATTTTTTACAATATTTTTAACATATCCGCCTTCAATTTTGTTGTTTATTATTGTGCCTTCATTGTTATTAAATGTTGATTTTGCAATTATTGGTACATTAAATTTTTCTCCAACTTCAACACATCTATTATGAAGAACTTTTGCTCCTTCATCTGCTATGTCTAACATTTCTGTATAAGATAGGGTATTAATTTTTCTTGCCACCTTTGTTTGTCTAGGGTCTGCAGTATATACTCCATCAACATCTGAAAAAATATAACATTTTGATGCTTTAAGTTTTGCAGCTAGAGCTACAGCTGTTGTATCAGATCCTCCTCTACCTAAAGTTGTAATATCCATATTAGGGTTTATTCCTTGGAATCCTGCAACTATAACAATTTTTCCTTGTTCTAACTCCTTTTCAATTCTTGATGTATCTATGTCTTCTATAATTGCATCTTGGTTTGTATTATTAGTATAAATTCCTGCTTGCCAACCTGTAAGTGAGATTGCTGGCATTCCGAGTCTATTTAGTAAAATAGCTACTTTTGCCATTGAGATTTGCTCTCCTGTACTTAATAATACATCTAATTCCCTTTCGTTAGGAACGCTTGATAAACTCATCGCTTCCTTAATTAAACCATCTGTTGTTTTTCCTTGTGCGGAAACTACAACTACAACTTTTTTGTTTTCCTCATAAAAACTTTTGATTTTTTCTGCAACAACATTTAATTTAATATTGTCTGCAACTGAACTTCCTCCAAATTTTAATACTACTGTGTCCATATTGGCACCTTCTTTATCTTTTTATTACACACCTATTTAATTAAATATGGCTTACTATTAATATATTATGTTAAAAAAATAATTATGTTACATCTTGTTTTAGATAACTCTCTATAAAGCCATCTAATTCGCCATCCATAACGCTTTGTACATTTCCAACTTCATAATTTGTTCTATGGTCTTTTACTAAAGTATATGGACAAAATACATAAGAACGTATTTGGCTTCCCCAAGCTATTTCACGTTGAATCCCTTTTAATTCGTCTATTGTTTCTTTATGTTCTCTTTCTTTTAAGTCTAATAGCTTAGATTTCAACATTTTCATAGCATATTCCCTATTTTGAAGCTGAGACCTCTGTGTTTGGCATGATGTTATTATTCCTGTTGGAATGTGTGTTAATCTTACTGCTGATGATGTTTTATTTATATGCTGTCCTCCTGCACCTGAGGCTCTAAATACATCCATTTTTATATCATCTGGGTTAATATATAGGTCCACATCATCTGTTATTTCTGGTAGAACCTCAAGTGATGCAAATGATGTATGACGCCTTCCTCCACTATCAAATGGTGATATTCTAACTAGTCTATGCACTCCCATTTCGCCTTTTAAATATCCATAGGCATTTTCTCCTATTACCTCAAATGTAACACTTTTTAAACCTGCTTCATCTCCCTCTAAATAGTCTAATTCTTCTACTTTATATCCTGATTTTGTTGCCCATCTTGTGTACATTCTATATAACATTTCTGCCCAATCTTGTGCTTCTGTTCCCCCTGCTCCTGGGTGCAAGGTTAATATTGCATTGTTTTTGTCATATTTGCCTGATAAAAGTGTTTCTATTTCAAATTTTTCTAAGTCTTTGTCTATTTTTTTTATGCCTTTTGGAATTTCTAAAGCTAGTTCTTCATCATATTCCATTTTTAGCAGGTCGATTAGCTCGATTGTATTATTTATTTCATTTTCTAATTCTCTGTATTTTTGGCATTTTCCTTTTATGTTTTTTATTTTGGATAGTACTTTATTTGAATTTTGACTATCTTCCCAAAATTCTGGTTTAGTTGTTTCTGCTTCTAAGGTTTTTAAGTTTTTTTCTAAACTTGGGATGTCAAAGTGAATCACCTAAATCTTTTAGTTTGTTTTTTTGCGAAGTTAAAATTCTTAAATTTTCTTCTAAATCTTGCATTTTATCACACTCCTTTTTATAGGTGAATTATATATTGTCGGTTTTGAAAAGTCAAGACGGTTGTTCACATTTTAGACGATTTAAGATTTGCATATTATGTAAAACTATGGTAAAATAGAAATGTAAACAAGTTGTTTAGCAGAAAAAAGAAAGGAGAGTTATAATATGACTCTAAATTATGAAGAATGCACATACGAAGAAAATAATCTTTTATGGGCATTAAGGACAACTAAAAAGGATTCTGATGGATTTTTTGAATTAGTTATGTTAAATAACGATATTGAGAAAAATTCCATCAATAGCTTTTTAGACGAGTTTGATGACGATATTGCTGTTTATTCTCAAATTGTTAGCTTATATTTTACCCGAACATCATTGTCCGCATTTCGAAAACAAATGCGCAAACTAGCTCAATTGTCTATTAAAATCAAGGTTATTTCAGGAACTGCAACATATAATTTTATAAAAAATATTGCTTGTGTAGCCGATAATAGCTGGTTGAAACAAGCTCCACCTTCAAAAAAAATAAAGGTTACATATTTTTATAAAAAAATTGAGCAAGCACAAAATGATTCTTTGCCTCAAAAAAGGAAAATTTTAAAGGAATATCTAAAAGAAGCAAAAAAGTCATCACCATATATCGTTAAGTTATTGTCTGATGACAAACACTTCCTCATAGATATGTCTTCTGATGTAGTTCTTCTAAATGCATTAAAAAATAGTTTTTAAACAACAAAGCAGCTTTTTAAATTAAGTGCTTCGAATATCCTCTGTTTTAGAATATTCGAAGCACTTTCTTAATTATTTCCCATCAATTCTCGCCAATTCTTCTTTTCTCTTAATTTTATGAGTAGTAGTCTTAATTAAAGGTTTATCTGTTATAATCATATTTTTAATATATTTATATGGTGGTAAAGTCTTATTAATTTCTTTAACTTCATTCCACAATATATCATATAATTCATTTTCATTTCTATTTATTATTGCATCTTTATTATACACAATCTTAACTGAAACCATAGGGTCATTTTTGTCACCTTTTTGAGCCATTCCATATATAAAACATTCTTCTACTTCTGGTAAATTATTTACTAAAACTTCAAGCTCTTCAGGGAAAACTTTCTTTCCATTTTTCATAACAATAACATCTTTTTCTCTACCTGTTAAGAATAAAAAGCCATCATTATCAATATAACCCAAATCTCCTGTATAGAACCATCCATCTTTTAAGACTTTATTTGTTGCTTCTTCATTTTCGTAATATCCCATCATTATATTAGGACCTTTTACACGTACCTCCCCTATTCCATCTTTGTCTTTATTTACAATTTCAACTGTTAAATGTCTCATAGGAAAGCCTACAGAACCATTTCTTATGTATTTGTCATTTTCTGCTGAAATAACAGGACTAGTTTCTGTAAGACCATATCCCTGAATTAAACGTACTCCTAATTCATTAAATTTTATAGATACATTTTTATCTAAAGGAGCACCTCCAGATATTATTAATCTCATTTTTCCACCTAGACCATCTAAAACCTGTTTAAATAATTTTCTTCTTATATCAATATTGAATTTTAATAAAAAGTTGCTTATTTTTGTAGCTGTATTTATTAATTTTGTTTTACCTTGCTTTTCAATTTCTTTTTCTATATTTTCGTACATTTTATTTACAAGTAATGGTACTCCAACAAAAACAGATACTCCATATTCTTTTAAGTTTTGTTTTATATATCTTAATCCATCTGGAAATACAGTTTTTACACCTGATGCTAACATAACTAACATTCCAGTTGAACCAAAAATATGATGGAATGGTAAAAAGGCAATATTTGTATCTGTTGGATATAAGCTTTCAACCATCAACATATCAGCAATATTAGTCGCAAGTCCTTTTTGATTAAGCATTACAGCTTTTGATTTTGATGTAGTTCCGGATGTGAATAAAAGTATACTCATCGCTTCAGAATTTACTTCATTATTTATAAATTCTCTATTATCTTTTAATACTTGATTTCTTCCATTTCTTAATAATTCTTCAAATTTTGTGTAATTATCCAAATTTCCCATACATATAAAATCTTTTATTTTAGTTTTTCCGTTTTGTTTTATTATATCTATGTTTTCTTCATATTTTTCATCAAATACAATTGCATCAACCTTTGCTCTTACTAAAGAATCCTCTAACTCACTTAATTGTAATTCTTTATCAATAGGAACAGAAACAATTCCTCCAAATAAATTACTAATATGAGCAACCGCCCATTCATATCTATTTCTGCCAACAATTGCAACTCTTTTTCCTTTTAGCCCTAATGCATAAAGAGCTGTTCCAAATGAATTGATATCATCCAAAAAATTTTGATATGTATGATTTATATATTCTACACTTTTATTTTCTTTTTTTATTTTTGTAACAAATGCAATATTATCTCTATATAATTTTACCGAATTATATATTACTTCCTTTATATTATTAAATATAGGAACATCTCTAAATTTATTTTTTTCCTTTGATTTCATATTATTTCTCCTTTTATTTAGTTTTCCAAACTAGATTATCATATTTACACTACTTTGTCAATTTACTTGACTACTGCTTCTAAAAATGCTATTATAAGCCTTGAAAGAAGGGAAAACAATATGTGTAATAATAAAAAAGATTCAATTTCATTAGATAAAGTCCATATTCCAAGATGGAATGAACTTCCTAATGTGGATTTATATTTAGACCAAGTAGTAACATTTATAAATTCCTCTTTGGAGGCTTTTTTGCCTTGTAATAGCGGAAATGAAGATAAAAAAGAAAATCAAATTTTGACTAAAACTATGATTAATAATTATGTAAAAAATCATTTAATAGATGCACCTATTAAGAAAAAATATTCTAAAATTCAGTGCGCTAAAATTTTTGCTATTTGTATTTTAAAGCAAGTTTATAGTATGAACGAAATTTATAATCTAATTGATAGAGCATTAAAACATACTGATGTTGAACATGCATACAATAGATTTTGCAGTTTGTTTGAAGAAGCTTTGAAATGTGCTTTTAATAAAGAAGATTTTGCTGATAATGATTCTGTAGATGGCAATAAATATTTACTAAAATCTGTTTTGCTTTCTTGCAGTTATAAAATTTATGTGCAGAATGTTATATAATTTTTCGTATTAGGACCGTTTCTTTTTCCATTGGGACCGTATCATTTCGCGAAAAGATTGTTTCTTTTCGCGAAATGATACGGTCCTTTTGCCCAAAATTACTCTACTTTTTTCTTAAATTCTTCAATTCCAGTATTACCTGAAATTCTAACCCTAGGCAATTCGTACTTAGAACTTCCTTTTTTAACTTTACCACCTTTAGTAGTAAAAGCCAACCTATATCCATTTTCTTTAAGTACCTTTATATCTAAATCATTATACTGCCCAAAAGGATAGCAAAAAATATTTGCTCCACCTAATACATCTCTTGATAGTAAAATATCATCTTTTATTTTATCATAATCCCAAGAAAGCATTACGCCCTTGCCATTACTTCCAGCTTTATGCATATCATAAGAATGAGATTGGTAACTTACATAATCTTGCTTATCATTTGCCCTATTTCCATACCAATATGTTATTACAAAAGACGTTGTAGGAATTTTATATTTTTGAATAATTGGTACTGCAAGTTCGAAAAATGATGGATCTCCATCATCAACTGTTATAACAATGCTTTTTTCAGGTAATTCTTGTTTTCCATCAATATAATTTTCTACTTGTTCCCAAGTTGGAAAATAAAAGTCATTTTCTGCTAAATATTTCATTTGTTCCTCAAAATTTGATATTTCTATCCAATTTCCATCTTTTCCAGAATCTTTTGATTTATCATAGAAAAAATGGTACATAAGTACTGGTAAACCATCTTCACTTAATTTTTTTCCTGTTTGCAATTTTTGTTTTAATACAAAATTTTCATCTTCTTTATTTTGATTGTCATTTGATACTTGTTCAGTTGTCTGTGCTTGTTCATCTATTTCAGTATCTTCATTTTTGCTTGATTTTTTATTTAATTTTATTATTGATACAATAATTATTGCAATTATTAAGAATAAAATCAAAACACGTTTTTTATTTATTTTCTTCTTTTTCATTTACTATTCCTCCTATTTTGTTTTTATGCTACCACATTAATCAAAATATTTCAATACAAAATATTATTTTTATATAAACAAATATTTGTTAATATTAATTGACTTTTAAACTATCAAAATATATAATACATTTATCAATGAAACGGAGGAAAAAGTAATGATTTCACGAGAAAAAAATCCTGATTATTTAAATAGTTTTTTAGATTATATGGTAACAATTCAAAATAAATCACCAAATACAGTAAAAGAGTATAACTATGATTTAGCAACTTTTTTAAAATTTATAAAAATGCATTTTCATTTAACAGATGAAACAGAATTAGATAAAATTGATTATGATGATGTTTCTTTAGATACAATAAAAAAGATAAAATTAGATGATTTGCATTCTTTTCTTGCATATTTAACAACAAATTTTAATAGTAAGGCCTCAACTAGGTCAAGAAAAGTATCGAGTTTGCGAGTATTTTTTAATTATTTGTGTGTAAAAAATATAATAGAAATAAATCCTTCTCAAAATTTAGAAACTCCAAAATTAGATAAGAGGCTTCCTAAGTATTTGACATTAGAGCAAAGCAAAAAATTGCTTGAAGTGTCTGATAACGAAGATAATAGAAACAATGAACGAGACCACGCTATTACTACCCTATTTTTAAACTGTGGTATGCGTTTATCGGAACTTGTAGGAATTAATATTAAAGATATCAATTTTGAAGAATGTCAAATGAATGTTATTGGTAAAGGTAATAAAGAAAGAACAATATATTTAAACAAAGCTTGTATAAAAGCCATAAATGATTACATAGCTGTAAGACCTAAAACAGGTGTAAAAAAAGACACTAAAGATTCGGAAAAAGCTTTATTTTTAAGTGAAAGACGTCAAAGAATTGGAAAACGTACTGTCCAAGAAATTATATATAAAGAATTACGTTTAGCTGGTATTGATTCAGCGAAATATTCTGTACATAAATTGCGTCATACTGCAGCCACTCTTATGTATCAATATGGAGGTGTCGATATTAGAGCCTTGCAAGAGCTTTTGGGACACGAAAGTATTTCTACTACTGAGATTTATACTCATGTAAGTAATGAACAGGTTAGAAATGCCGTTGAAAAAAACCCTTTGGCTGATTTGTAATTTTTCTGATTGGGGACGGTTCCTTTTCCGAAAAAGAACCGTCCCCAATCAGAAAAATGTCCTATTATTTTTCTTCTCCACCAAACTTACAATAATAAGTTCTTAATTCTGGATATAATTCACTAACTCTAATAATATTTCCATTAGAATCTTCAACTGTAAGTCTTGGAAATGTCATAAGCATTTTTTCATTATTAAAAAATTTATTAATTATTTTAACAAGTAATTCATTACTATAAATATCCTCGTAAGCTTCATCTATATAAGCCTGATTTTTCACCTCTATTCCCTTCTCTTTTACAGTTCTAATTGTGAAAAATGACAAAGCAAATGCAGTTGATACACAATCAACAAACATAAATATTGTGCACAATACAACAAATATTTGTAATAAGTTTGTTGAGATTTTACTTTTTATATAATTTATTAACCTGTCTACTTTTGGATTTACAGATATCATTAAATATAATCCTAAAAAGCCCCAAAAGATGGAATATAATAAGCAGATTCTGCCATTTATATTAAATGGCATTTTAGAATAATCCCACCATTTTAGATGTAAAATCATTTCCCCTATCAAACTCACTAAATATTCGGTAATAGAACCAACTATACATCCACCAACAAACAGAGTATTGTAATTTTTTTTGAAGTATTGCAAAAATAAAATCATTATAATTGCTCCAATACCATATATTGCACAAAATGGTCCGTAAAGGAAGCTCTGTCTGCTTTCAAGTGTTCCATATTTTGCTATTCCAAATAAAGTTTCTACAATAAAACCTATTACACTGTATATTATAAAATAAGCAAATAATCTCCAAGAAGTAATTCCCAGTATTTTAATATGTTTCTTTTCATTTATTGTTTCATTTTTTTGTTCAATTTCTTCTTTTTCTAAAAGTTGTTCCATATACTATCCCCTATTACAAATTAAATTAGTTTTTTTAGTTCTTTTGTTAATTCTCTATAAAAGTTGATTGCTCCTTTATATGTGTTTATATCTTCTAAGTCTACATCTACCATTTTTAGTAATTCAACTGCTTTTTTGGTACATCCTTGTTTTAGCATATTCTTATATTTCTCTACATATCCTTCTTTTTCAGCTAATATATTTGTTGCTATAATTATCGCTGCTGATACTCCTGTTGCGTATTTATATACATAAAACGGCGTATAGAAATGTGGTATATATGCCCACTCATATCTTGCATTTTTATCAATAATACAATCTTTGCCTGTATATTTTACTTTTAATCTATAGTAAACATCTGAAATATCTTCAGCCGATAAAGTTTCTCCTTTTTCAACTTTGAAATGAATCTCTTTTTCGAATTCTGCAAACATAGTTTGTGTAAAAAGTGTTGACCTTATCATATCAATTAATTCATATATTAATTCTGCTTTTTTCCTGCTATCTTTTTCTTCTTTAATTTGATATTTAGCTAATAAAATTTCATTAGTTGTTGACGCTATTTCTGCTATCATAGTCGTATAATTAGCATCGATAACATTTTGATTATCGCTAGCATAGCACGAATGCATTGCGTGTCCAAACTCATGAGCAATTGCACTCACATCTCTTTTTTGATTTATATAGTTGCACAATACATATGGATGTACTCCGTATACACTCGCATTATATGCGCCATTGTATTTATTTTCAGATGGATATAAATCCAACCAACCATTATCAAAAGCAAATTTTATTCTATTTGTGTATTCTTCTCCCATTACACTTAACGCATTTAAAACTTGTTCTTTTGCCTCTTCGAAACTTATATTATCTTTTTCTCTTTCAAATGGGTTTAAAAACATATCGTAAATATGAAATTCCTCTTTTTTTAATAGCTTCTTTTTCAATGATGTAAATTGATGGTTAGCATTTAAATTTTGATTTACTGCTTCAACTAAATTATTATATACATCTAAGTTTGAATCATCTTTAAATACTTCCATTTCTAAAGCAGAAGAATATTTGCGAAGTCTTGCAGTAATAACATTTTCTCTTACTTTGCTTAAGTACAATTCCGATATCGTTCCACAAAACTCCTTATATTTTTCTCTATACATATTAAATGCTTTTTTTCTTATATCCTCATCTTGATTTTTCATAAATTCTGTATAATTACTATCTGTTAGCTCTACTTTTTTCCCATCTTTCAATTCTATAATTCCAAATTTGAATTCTGTATTTGTTAGTATTTCAAATGCATTTTTGCTACTATTAAATACCTCAGAATAGTTTGCTAAAATATTTTCTTCTTCTTTTGATAATATATGAGGTTTATTTTCAATTATTTCTTTTATTAATCTTTCATATCGTTTAAGTTCATTATTTTCATCTAAATATTTTAGTAATAAATCTGTATCAATATCAGTTATTTCAGGCGTTATAAAAGATGTAGTCATCTCAAATTCTGTTCCTATTCCCTCACATCTTTTAAACAATTTTATATTTTCACTATTTGCCATATCTAAATGAAACTTTAGCATTCCATATGCATATATTTTTTCATAATATTCTAATGCCTTTTCATAATTTCTATAACATTGATAGATGTTTTCTGAACTATTAAATAATTTTCCTTGGTATGTTTTTATTTCATTTAACATTTTATTTAATTTTTCTATTTCTTTCTCAAATTCTTCTTTTGTTTTGAATATATCTGTTAAATTCCAAGTATATTTTTCTTCCATTTTGTCTTTTTCCTTTCTTTGTTCATTTGGGACCATTAGGGTCGGTTCTTTTTGGTCCCAATTTAATGTTTTTCAAATTCTATCACAATATACAAATTTTCGCAACCAAAAGATACCTACAAAATTTTACAAATTTCACGCAAAAATTTTGTCATAAATTCATATTATATACAAAGATATTTTTTAGAAAGGAGGCTATGATGGATTTTGGAAGTTAAAGGTAAAAAAATTGGATTTGTACTTACAGGCTCATTCTGTACTTTTAGTAAAACAATTCCTAAAATGAAAGAATTAAAAAAAGCTGGGGCTGATATTATCCCTATTATGTCTTATAATAGTTATGAACTTGATACTAAATTTGGCAAAGCTAAAGAATTTATTGATGAAATAAAAAAAATCTCCGAAAAAGACATTATTCATACCATTCAAGATGCCGAACCCATTGGTCCTAAGCATTTAACTGATATTATGATAGTTGCACCAGCAAGCGGAAATACTATGTCTAAACTTGCCTGTGATATTATAGATACTCCGGCCTTAATGGCTGTGAAGTCGCACTTAAGAAATAATTTGCCAGTAGTTATTGCACCTTCTACAAATAATGGTCTTGGTGCTAATTTGGTAAGCATTGGTAGTCTTATTAATCGTAAAAATTATTATTTTGTTCCTTTTAAACAGGATAATCCTATTACTAAACCTAGGTCTATTGTTTTTGACCCAGAGTATATTGTAAAAACTGTAGAGGCAGCATTAGATGGAGAGCAGATTGAGCCAATACTTTTGTGATTTTTCTGATTTGGGACGGTTCTTTTCGCGAAAAGGAACCGTCCCCGATCAGAAATTTTCACCTCTTTTTATCGTTATACGATATTTTCTGGTGAAAATCTATGGTATATTTTATTTTTATTTGTACATAATTAATTTAGGTGGTGATTATTATGACAAGCAAAGAGCTATTATATGTTGAGGATGCTATTTCACATGAAAATTTTATGAAGAATAATAGTAATAAAACATCAACTAAATTATTAGATGTTAACCTTTCTTCTTATGTAAAAGAACTTGAAAATAAGCATGCTGAATTATCTAATAAGTTTTTAAATTTATTGTAGAAGGGAGAGATTATTATGGAAGATAAAGAATTGATGGAAGATGAATTGTTAGTTATTAAAGGTGTTTGTGATTTGTATCTTCACGGTGCATTAGAGTCTACTACAACAGAGGTTCATACTGCTTTTAAAGATGCTTTAAATACTTCTTTGGATATTCAAAATAAAATTTATAATTTGATGGCTGAAAAAGGTTGGTATAAGACTGATGTAGCTGAACAGAATAAAATTGATGCTGCTAAGGTTAAGTTTCAGAATCAATAAAAGATAGAATCTTTCTATCTTTTATTGATTCTATAATATTACATTACATATAATACAACTCGGAATGATTTCCTATCATATTCTCGGTCACCATTAGAATTTCGTGCACTTGCAGCAGTTCCATATTTATTGCCAAAATACCCTCCTCTATTAACATATGGCTCATTTTTTATATTGGTTTTTTCAGCAACCCACTCGCTGCAATTTCCTTCTAAATCGTATATATTTTGCACTCTGTCGCTTTCATTTTTTCCTGATTGTAATAAATTTCCTGTATGTCTTTTAGTATCCATTATTTTAACATTAAATACTTCATTTCTTCCGTCATTTTTTTCGTTAACAAAATTCATTATCATATCCCACTGAATTCCTGAACACAATGCACTTTTCACCTTATCTGTATTATACATATCTTTACTTATTAATTTCGCTTTTGTATAATTAATATTAATCCAAACCTTAGAATCCTTTTTACTAACTATTTTTTCATTATCATTTCCTGCCTCATATCTTGATATATAAAATCCATTGTATTTTAATACTGCATTTTTTTCTGCATCTTCATTGCTTAATGCTTCATCAATTTCAGGTTGTATACCTTCTGGTAAATATCCCGTATCTGTAAATGTTGAATTTGATGGTGTATATTCTAAATATGATTCATAATTACTTGGATAATTAAAATTTCTTTGATATTCATTTGCATCTAAAATTGGTATCCACACAAATTCATTTCCTAAAGAATCCATAACAATTAGTCCTTTTTCAACATCTCTTTCTTCCTCAATATTACTAATTGAAAAACCAGCTGGTATTGGAACTTGTACTTTTTTATTGTAATAAATATCTTCATATAAATATGTTTCTGTATTCATACTTGCTAATATTTGAGTTAATTGTCTTTCTTCTTTAATTGATGAACTTTGTGTTTTTTCTTGTGCATTTTTAACTTGTTTTAAAATTCCATTTTCCCCACTAATCATAGAAATACTAACCCCGTGCTAAAATAATCAAAACTATTATTGTAACTACCAAAGCAATCAAAGTAATACCATTATCATTATTTTTCATCATACTTTTCCTCACTTTTCATTTGTCATTATAAATTTAAAAATATTATAGTTAAATTATAACTAAATGTCAATAGTTATCTCATAACTTTTTTATAATAATATTGAGGTGAGAATATGTTAAGAATAAAAGATATTAGAGAAGACAGAGAAATGAAGCAAAAAGACGTTGCAGAATTTCTAAATATATCTCAAACAAACTATAGCAAATACGAACTGGGCAAAATTAATATTCCAATTGAAACATTAAAGAAAATGTCAATATTATTTGATACAAGCGTTGATTACCTATTAGGATTAACAAATGAAGTTAAACCTTATCCAAGAGCAAAATAAAAAAATAAAGCTAGATAAATACGAAAAATATCTAGCTATATTTTTTATATAAATCCTATTCAGCTGCTCTTCTAAACAACTCAACAAATTCTTCTTTTGAAACCTCTCTAGGATTTCCTGGTTTGCAAGGATCTTGCATAGCTTTTTCAGCAAGCATTTCAAAATCTTCTGCTTTTGCACCATAATCAGTAATTTTTTGAGTTACACCAACTGATTTAGATAATTCAGAAATCATCCATACAAATGTATTTATAACATCTTGGTCATTTAGGTGAGCTGCATCTGGTCTACCAATTTCGCATAAAATTTCTCTAAATCTTTGAGCTGTTTCTGGATTTTCTCCATTAAATCTCATAACTGTTGGTAATAACATTGCATTTGCAATTCCGTGAGGTGTGTCATACACAGCACCTAATTGGTGAGCCATTGAGTGAACAATTCCTAGTCCAACGTTTGAAAATCCCATTCCTGCTATATATTGAGCATATCCCATTTTTTCAATTGCATCTGGATCTTTATCATTTACCGCTTTGCTCAAATTTTCAAATATTAATTTTATGGCCTTCATATGGAACATATCTGACATTAAATTGTGTGCTTTTGTAATATACCCTTCAACTGCATGTGTTAATGCATCTAATCCTGTTGCAGCAGCTAAGCCTTTTGGCATTGATGCCATAAGTTCTGTATCTACAATAGCAATTATTGGAATATCATGTGGGTCTACACATACCATTTTTATTTTTCTTTCTTCATCTGTTATTACATAGTTAATTGTAACTTCTGCTGCAGTTCCAGCAGTTGTTGGCATTGCAATAACTGGCATACCTTTGTTAACTGTATTTGATAATCCATTTAATGATCTAATATCACTTCTGTCTGGATTTGTCATTACTATTGATATTCCTTTTGCAGTATCCATACTTGAACCACCACCAACAGCAACTATTAAGTCAGCTCCTGATTGTTTGCAAGCTTCTACTCCATCTAATACATTTTTTATTGTAGGATTTGGTTTTATTTCTGAATATAATGTATATTCTATATTAGCTTTTTTTAGCTCTTCTTCAACTTTTGCAGCTACTCCTGCTTTTACTAAAGATTTATCAGATACTAAAAATACTTTTTTAAATCCTCTCTTTGTAATTTCTTCTGCAAGTACTTCTCTTGCGCCATTTCCAAAATATGATGTTTCATTTAAAACAAATTTTGTTGTTGACATTTTTATTTCTCCTTTCGTATTTTTGTGATTTGTATTTTACAGTTATCATTATAGCATATTGAAATAAAATTACAAGATTTTTTTATAAATTACAAAAAAATACCCATTGCACTTAAGATACAAGTGCAATGGGTGGAGTAATTTAAATTAGAAAAGTTTTAAGTCAAATATCATCTTAGTTCCTAAGGCAGTGTTTTCAATTTTCTTGGCTATTTTACCAAAACTACTTTCTACAAAAGAAGTCACATCTTCATTGGTCACATTGCCTTCCTCGTCAGTTAAAAATATTTCCACGTCAACATTCTTTTTAAGTACAAATGAAACTATTCTTATATTGTAGAATAATGGTTCATTCTGCGGATAATGATTAATGTCCTCATGAATTCCGTCCCAGTACTCTGCACAAGAACGAATCCTCTTTTCGTACGAATCATAATTTCGTTCTGCCCAACTATCGAAATCCATCCATAACAAATCCTCAGACAAATCTACATATATCCGGTCAAACCCCAATTGTTTAATACACTTCATTAATTCTTTTTCAGGTAAATTTTCAACTTTCTCTCTTGCAAAATTTACTGCTTTAGCAATGTTCTCTAGTTTTTTTTCTTGACCTAATTCTCCTAATAATTCTAATTTCATTGCTTTTCTCCTTTCAATTTTTGTTTTTTTATAGCAGATTAGCTTTATATAGTTATAATACCATATTTTGTTGACAAAATCAATTAATGCAGTATTTTTTAAGTTATATTATTTTTTCTAATTTTTGCTACAAAAAATCCCTCAAATAATTCATTTGGAGCAACTACTGCTACATCTTTTAACTTACTTGGTAAGCATTCAATCTCACCACTTAAATAAACTGGCACAAGACTTGCTTTAAATTCTTTTAAAACCTTTTCTATAACCTCTTCATTTTCCTTTACCAAAATAGAACACGTAGAATAAACCATCTCTCCTCCAGGTTTTAAAATTTTTAAGGCTTTTCTTAGTAATCTTTCCTGTGTCTTTTTAGATTTTTGGACCAAATCCAAAGTAAAGTTACTCTTAAAAACATTATCTGTTCCACTTCCACTGCAAGGTGCGTCAAGTAAAATTTTATCAAAAGAAAAGAAATCGCTCAAATTTCCAGCATCTTCTAACATTACATTTACCATACTAGCTCCCTGCTTTTCTAAATTATATTTAAGCTTTTCTCCTCTTATTTTATTTCTCTCGCAAGCAGTAATATATGCTTTATTTCCAGACAAAGCTGCCATCTCAGTTGTTTTTCCTCCGAGGCGCTGCAGCCATATCTAGTATATTTTCTTGTGGTTTCGGATTTAATACTAATGGTGGTAACATTGATGACAAACTTTGTAAATAAATTTTCCCCTGCTTATATATTTCTAATTCTTTAATTCTATCTTCTTTTACATTTTCTATTATAAAAGCATCCTTATACCAATTTACAGTCTTAAAACCTATATTTTTAGCTTCTAAAACCGTTTTAATTTCAGCAGTATTAGATTTTATTGTGTTTACTCTTAAAGTTACTTTTTTAGGCTTTATCAAATTACAAATTGTATTCTCCTCAATTTCTTTGCCATATTGCTCTACTAGAAGTTTTTCAAAAAATTCTGGTACAACTTTTCCCATCAATGTTTCACCTCCTACATTTAAGCTAAAAGTGCTTTTTCTTTTATCATTTCACAAATTAAATCTGCCGCTTTTTCTACACCTAAACTATCACTATTTATACAAATATCATAATTTTCGGGATTATTCCAATCTTTTTCTGTATAATATTTATAATGATTTGCTCTTAATTTATTTATTCTATTTATTTCTTTTTCAGCTTTATTTTTATCTAATCCATAAATATTAGTTGTTCTTTTTATTTTATTTTCCATATTGCTGTAAACAAATACTTTAAATACATTTTTGTTTTCTTTTAATATAAAGTCTGCACATCTACCAACTATTACACAAGAATTTTCGCTTGCAACTTTTTTAATTAATTCAGATTCTTTTATAAATAATTCATCCGAATTGCTTAATCCTGAATAATAACCATTATTTAGAGTTTCTAAAGCTCCTCTTTTTTGTTCATTGTTTTCGATATACTCTGAAGAAAGTCCTGTTTCTTCTGCTAGTTTTGCAACAAACTCTTTATCATATAATTTAATTCCAAGTTTTTCTGCAACTAATTTTCCAATATATCTTCCACCTGAACCATATTCTCTTGAAAGTGTTATTATAATTTGATTTTCCAAATTTGCAGTAACGTTGATTTCTTCTTTTTCTGTTTTAGTCTCTGTTCCATTAGCTTTTAGATGTTTTACTTCTCTAATCAATAAAATTGCAGCTAATATAAATGCTATTCCATCTGCTACAGGTCCTGCATATAAAACGCCCATTAAACCAAATATATGACTTAAAATTATCATAGATGGTATTAATATAACAATTTGTCTTGAAAGTGATAATATTGCACTTTTAGTGCTTTTTCCAATTGCTTGGAAGAATATTCCTGATGGTATCTGTATACCATTGAATATACATAAAAATAGATATGTTCTAAACGCTAAACACGCAAATTCCATATAATTTTCGTCTCCACTACCAAATATTGCTATTAATTTATCTGGTATTGTTTGGAATAATATGAATGCTATTGTACTTATTACTAAACTTGAACCTAACACTATTTTTAGAGCTTGTTTTACTCTATCATATTTTTTAGCTCCATAATTATATCCAAATATTGGTTGACTTCCTGCTGCAATACCTATTATTATACTATTTAGTATTTGGCTTATTTTCATAACTATTCCAAGTACTGTAATTGGTATTTCAGCGCCAAACTTGCTCTCTGCCCCTGCTTTTCCAAGTAGGTTGTTTTCTGCTGTCATAACACATACTATACTCATTTGTGTTATAAAACTGCTTATTCCTAATGCAGATACTTTTTTACATACATTTGGTCTTAATTTTATACTATCTCTATCTAATTTTATAGATTTAAATCTTTTAATATATGCTACATTTAATACAAATGTTAAAATTTGACTTATAACTGTTGCAATTGCTGCACCTGCAACTCCTTTATGAAATACAAATATAAATATTGGGTCTAATATTGTATTTAAAATTGCTCCTGCAAGCATTGATGTCATTGAGTATTTTGGACTTCCATCTGCTCTAATTATCGAGTTTAATGTTGTTCCTATCATTGAAAATGGGAATCCTATTGCTATTATTCTTCCATATGTCATTGCATAATCTTTTAAATTATCTGTACATCCAAATATCTTTAAAAATACTGGTAAAAATATTAATGTGATTGCACAAAATATTACTGATGTAATTACACATAATGTAACTCCATTTCCTATACCGATTTTTGCTTCATCTTTCTTCTTTTCACCTAGTTTTAAGCTTAAATAAGCTGATGCTCCATCTCCAAACATTAGTGAAAATGCTAATCCTATCATTACTAATGGAAATACAACATTTGTTGCTCCATTTCCTAAATATCCTACTCCTTGACCTATGAATATTTGGTCTACTATGTTGTATAGCGAATTTACAAGTAGAGATATTATGCACGGAATAGAAAATTTTTTGATTAGTTTACTTATTTTTTCTTTTCCTAATATGTTTTCTTCTTGTTCCATTTTTTCTCTCCTTCTTTCTTTATGTTTTTGCCGTAATAGTACGTGTTCTAGGTTAAGTGAACCTTAATATTATACTTTTTTTGAGCAGATTTGTCAAATAAATTTTCGTATTTTTTCTAAAAATTTTTGCAAGAAAAAGATATAATCACACCTATTTCGGGGTGCAATTATATCTTGATTTTTAATCTGTCATTTCTATTTTCATAAGTCTCCTATCATGCCACTCTAGAGTATTTTGAATTCCATTTATTCGTAAGTCCGTTTCTTCAAATTTGTCTTTATTCACTTCGCCTAAATCAAACAAAGCCATTATTTTGTCTGTAAGTTCATATTCCATTTTTGCCGTATTTTTCCTTAAACGAACTATTTCTTTTGAATTTTTATCGATTTTCTCTGTAAGCTCTTTTTCCATTCTTTCCATATTTTGCCCCAAACAAACAATTTCCTTTGAATTTTTATCGATTTTTTCTGTAAGTTCTTGTTCCATTCTTAACATATCCTGTCTCAGATTTACTAATTCTTTTGAATGTTCTCCCAACATTTTTGAATGGCTTTCTAATATTTCTGAATGTTTTTCTAACACATTATTTATTGTTTTTATATTTTCAGACATTTCGATTAAAAGACTATCTCTTTGTTCCTCAGTCATAGTTATCTCCTCCTTTCATATTTTATTTTTCAAATTTTCATTTATAAAAAAATTCATAGAGATGATAAAAATAATTTTTGAAACAAATTTTTCTCAAATAAATTAATTGAATAAATAAAATTCGAAATTATAGTTCATATTATATGTCAAAATCTGATATTTTGTCAATCATTTTTCATCGCAAAATTCGACATTTTTCGCTATAATAATTACGTATAAAATCACTTTACTTAATTAACTCGCTATTTCCTGTTAAATAATCTATTTTTATATTTGGCTGAACATTAAATGCATACACATTAAATTTAACTTTTTCCCCTTTATCTTCAACAGATTCTGCTTCCATTTGTACCCCATTTGCCACTAAATTATTTTCCTTAAAAATTGGTGTTACTCTATAAAGTACGTGTCCATTTTCTTGCTTTACATATTCTGCAACTTGATTTTCGAAAGGAAGCATTCCATCTACATTAAGGTACCTTGTTCCTGTTATCAAATTCTGTTTATTTGCATTTTCTGCTGTAAGTTGGTATCCTATCAAATGACATCTATTATACAGATATTTTCCTTCTACACAGTCATATTTTACTGTATGCCACCCAGTAGGTTTTACTTTGCTTATTTCTCCTCTAGCTTCTGTTGGCATAGTCTCTTTTGAAACATTTGCATAAGCTACTCCACATCTTCCTAAACTATCTAATTCGCTATATTTCTCAAAACTGTTACTATTAAAATCTTCTTCTGGAAAATTTGGCTCATTATTATTAATAATTACATAAGGCGTTTTCCCATCAAATTCTGGAATATCGTCTAAATTAAATGATTTTTGTATACTTTCCGATACCTGGACATTCTGATTACCATCTACATCCGTTCCGTATTTATTTTCATAATATCCTATAAAAATTATAAGTATTAGTGTAATTATAGAAATCACTAAATTATATTTGCTTTTGTAACCTTTTTTTCTCATCTTTTTGTACTCCTAAAAAATTTAAAATGATTATATCATTCTAAATTTTATATGTAAACATTTTTCACTTGATTTTTCTTTAAAAATATTTTATAATTTATTCATATTCTCAATTCCTTGAATCGAAAGGATGTGTATTAATTATGAATTTGTCAGAATTTTTAGAAAAGAAATTATCAGATTCCAATAAAACAAATAACCTTGTTTCAGACTTTATTAAAGATCTTCAAAATCATTTAGAAAATGCTGAATTAAATATTGAAAATGGCTCAAAATTCGTAGTTACAGATATTAATGGTGATATGGTTTCTCTAGTAAATATAGAAAATGGAGACGAACTAAAAACCTCTAATTTTAGAAAAGATGATTTGATTAACCTTGATTTAGGTTCAAATGTTATTTTTAAGGACAATAGATTTTCACTAACAAACGAAAAATTTGAAATTACTAATTTAAATGCCAAATCAAAACTTGATGATTTATTCTTTAATATTGATGAAGAAGAAGGTTCTTTGTTTTCTGTAAAAAAAATAGATGACGATAAAATCTATTTGGCAAATATTCAGGAAGGTGGCTATTTTAGTATATCTAAAGATAAATATCCTGATTTTAATGTTGGTGATACACTAAAAAAAGAACACGGAAAATATATTTTAGAGCAATAATATAAAAAAACAGGTTAAATCAAAATTAACCTGTTTTATTTATTAAAATTCTTGTATATTATTTTCTATATTTTCTTCTGTCACATTTTCTTCTTGGATTGGCATAGATATTTCTGAATCAAAAGAAAATACTTTTCTTTCTGCTCTTGCCTTTTCCTCAAATTTCTTTTCAAATTCAGCTTTTGTTGAATTTAAAGATTCTTGCATAGCATAAAACATTTTTTCAACATCTTCTTTTGTAAAATCATACGCGTTACTTCTTGCCATTGGTTCTAATATTTGAATGTCGTGCATTACATTATTTACCCTTTTTCCTGCAAATTCCATAAATTTCTTTCTTTTTTCTTCGTTTACTTCCATTTTAAGTTCTCCCTTCAATTAATAAAATGTAATTACATTTTTAATTTATATCACAAAAGATAGGAAAAATCAAACATATTTTGTTATTTTTGTTATATCAATTCTAATTTTCCCTTACAAGCTCCGCACCTATAATCTCTTATAAAATTTTTCTTCAATCTTTGTCTATAAAATACAATTCCACATTTCTTACATCTTATCTTATACTTATATTCAACCTCATCACTTTTATCAAATACAATATTGCTTTTCTCGTAATCTTTTTCTTTATTTCCTAATCTTTGTATCTCATATCCTAATTTCTTATTAATAAGTTCGGCATACTTTTTAAATTCTTTTCCGTGATTATTACAATATGGTAAACAGTGAATTAACTCGTGCATTATAGTATTTTTTATAATATCATCATTTAGCTCTAAAACCCACTTGCTTATTTCTATATTATGTTTCATAAACACATCATAGATCTTAATTCTTTTATGATTTCTATATTCTATATGGTAATATGTGCTTAAAGGTTCTGATTGTTTACAACATCCATATCTTTTCGCTTTTCTTTTAGCTAAACTGATGGTAATTTCTCCGATTTTTTTGCTATCTTCCATATTAATACCTATAGATTTTAATTCTTTTATGCACCCGTTGTATAACTTTGTTAATTTTTCATCCATTTATTGTTCCTCTGCTAATATTTTTTCTTTTTGCCTCATAACCGCATTATATTCATTTTCCACTGTCTTTTCTATTTCGTCCATAGAAAGTAAACTTGTATCTGGATTATAAATTTCTATTGATATATCTGCTAAATCTCTTGATTTTTGCACAGAAGGATTTGAAAATATATCTAAAGCTCTTATTAATACTCCCTCTAGACTTTTACTTGGTGAATATTTATTCAAATCAAAACTTATTGCTATTGTTTTTGTAGCACCCATATCTTTCAACACTTGCACAGGTAAATTATCTACAGTACCCCCGTCTATAAAATTGTATTCCTTATAGTTTGATGTTGTAAATATTGCTGGAAATGCCATACTAGAACGTACAGATTTTCCTATATTTATATCTGTTATATAGTTAATGTTTTCGTTTTTATTTTTTATTTCATTAGATATAAATATACATTCTTTCATCGAAATTGTATCTACTGTTGCAATAGCAAGTTGTCTCTCATTAAAATCTGTAATTATGTTTTTTTCTTTTTCTCTGGCTACTTCATTTATAAAATTTTCGACTAATTTTCCGTCAATTATTCCCTCTACTCTTGTTTCTTTATGCAAAAGAAAGTTTATTGCCATTTGGCATAGTACTTTTTTTCTTATTTTTAGGATTTTTTTGTATTTTTCTTTACATATTTGTTTAATTTCTTCTGGTGTGCATCCCATTGCATAAAGTGCTGCTATTGCACTTCCAGTGCTTGTTCCAGATATGTATTTTATTTGTATTCCTAATTCTTCTAGAGCTTTTAATGCTCCTATATGGGCAAAGCCTTGTAGGCCTCCTCCTGCTAGTGATATTCCGAATTCTGTATTTTTCATTTTTAATAAATTCTCCTCTTGTAAATAATTTGAGGTTTCTAATTTTTTTATTAGAAACCTCTTTATTATAACATATAAAATTTTAATATTCTACTATTTTTTCACCTTAAGCATTCTCAAAGCATTAATTATAGCAATTATAGAAACTCCAACATCTGCAAAAACTGCTTCCCACATAGTAGAAAGACCAATTGCAGTAAGAATTAAAACTAAAACTTTAACAAAAATTGCAAAAACAATATTCTCTTTAACAATCTTCATTGTCTTTCTAGATAAACCTATAGCATCTGCAATCTTAGATGGTTCATCTGTCATAATAACAACATCAGCAGCTTCAATTGCAGCATCAGAACCTAATGCTCCCATTGCAATTCCTATGTCTGACATTGCAAGAACAGGACTATCATTTATTCCATCTCCTACAAATATAAGTTTACCTTTTTCTGTTTTTTCTTGCATTAATTTTTCTACTTTCTCAACTTTTCCATCTGGTAACAATTCTGTATAAACTTCGTCTAACCTAAGTTTTTCTCCAACATCTTCACCAACTGTTTTCTTGTCACCTGTAAGCATAACTGTTTTCTTTACTCCTAAATTTTTCAAATTCTTAACTAAACCTTTAGAGTCCTCTTTTATTTCATCTGAGATTATAATTAATCCTTTATATTCATTGTTTATTGCAATATACAATATTGTTCCGACATCCTCGCTTTTTGTATATTGGATTTTATTCTCTTCCATTAGTTTTTCATTACCAATTAATACATTCTTGTCATCTAGTGTAACACTTATTCCATGCCCAGAAATTTCTTTTATATTTTTTATTCTATTTGTATCTATTTCCTTTTTATATGCATTTTTTATAGATTTTGCGATAGGATGATTCGAATAGTTTTCTGCATAAGCTGCAATTTCAAGTAATTCGTCTTTACTTATATTATTTGTTTCAATTTTTTGAACTTCAAACACGCCTTTAGTTAAAGTTCCAGTTTTATCAAATACAGCAATTTCAGTTGATGCTAGTGCTTCTAAATAGTTACTTCCTTTTATTAATATTCCCATTTTAGATGCTCCACCAATTCCTCCGAAAAAGCTTAATGGTATTGATATAACCAATGCACAAGGACATGATACAACTAAAAATGATAATGCTCTATAAATCCATTCTGTAAATGATGTCCCTTTAAATATAAATGGTGGCACAATTGCAAGAATTACTGCTATAATTACAACTGTTGGTGTGTAATATTTAGCAAATTTTGTAATAAAGTTTTCCGATTTTGATTTTTTACTACTTGCATTTTCAACTAAATCTAAAATTTTACTTACAGTTGATTCTCCATATTCTTTTGATACTTTTACCAAAATCTTTCCACTTTCATTTATAGACCCACTTAATACCTCATCATTTTCCTTTGCTTCAACTGGTACAGATTCCCCCGTTAAAGCTTTAGTATCAAGCATTGTTGTTCCTTCTATAATTGTTCCATCTAATGGTATTTTTTCACCTGGTTTTACAACAATTATCTCTCCAATTTTTACCTCGTCTGGGTCTACTTTTTCTTCTTTTCCATCTCTTAAAACATTTGCATAATCTGGCCTTATGTCCATTAAGCTTGATATTGATTTTCTTGATTTATCAACAGCATAGCTTTGAAATAATTCACCAATTTGATAAAATAGCATTACTGCAACTGCTTCTGGGAATTCACCAACTCCAAATGCACCTAATGTTGCAACAGCCATTAGAAAATTCTCATCAAATACCTTTCCTCTAAAGATATTTCTTACAGCTTTTTTTAAAATACTTAATCCAACTATTAAATAACTTATTATAAATAATGCATCTTTTATTAATTCGTTTCCAAAATTTCCTACAATTGCAACTATATATATAATTAATGCTATTAGTATTTTTATTGCTCTTTTTTTCATATTTTAGTTCCTCCTTTGCTTTTGACAATATAAAGTTTGAAAAATAATTTATTAAAACTATTTTTCAAACTTTCTTTTTATACTTCTTTTATTGTACAATCTGGTTCTTCTCTTTTTACTACTTTCTGAACTTTTTTCATAACTTCTTCTTTATTTTCTTCTTCACATTCTATAACTAATTTTTCTGTCATAAAGCCTATAGTTGCTTCATCTACTCCATCTATTTTTTGTATCGCTCTTTCTAATTCTGCTGCACAGTTTGCACAATCTAATCCTTTTATTTTAAACTTATATTTCATTTTCTTTACCTCCATTTTTTATCTTCTATGCTCGATATGTTCCATACCTACCTCAAAAACTTCTTTTACGTGCTCATCATCTAATGTATAAAATACTTCTTTTCCTACTTTTCTGCATTTTACTATTCCAGAACGTCTTAATGTTCCTAATTGATGTGATATTGATGATTTGCTCATATTTAATACATTTGCTATGTCACATACACACATTTCGTTTTTATCTAGTGCATATAGTATTTTTGTTCTTGTTGTGTCTCCTAATATCTTAAAAAATTCTGCTAATTTGTTTAGCATATCTTCATCTGCCATTTGCTTTATTGTGTTTTCTACAACATCTTGATGTATTACATTGCAGTCACATACAAACTCGTTCTTTGCCATTTGTGCCCCCTTTCGATATTATAATTCTTTTGTTACAGTTGAATGTTTATTCAACTTTTTTTATATTATATGCATAATATTTTTTATTGTCAATATTTTTTCACAAAATTTTCACACAAAATTAATTAAATTTATCTTGACTAATATTTAAATGGCACGTTATAATATTTCTTATAACATAAGAAAGAAAGGTGACTAAAAATATGAAAATACTAAAAAATTTTTTAAAGAACAATGATTCTAAACCTACTCCATTGCAAAAAACTGTTGAAAATGTTCAATCTGTAATAGAAGAAACAGACTCTGAAAAAGAAACTGCAAGAGAAAAAGCTATTAATATAGTTTTGGAAATAATCAAAGATAATAATGAAGATATATTTGTTAGAAAAGTTCTCCAAAAGCTTCAAGAAGAAACATCTCTAACTTATAATGATTTTGCAGATATAATAATTCAACTTCCTGAAAAAGATGTAATAACTGCCGTTCAAGCAACATCTTTACCTTCTGAAACAATCGCAACAATTGCAACAGAAGCAGATATAAGTTTAGACACTGCCGAAAAAATTGTAAATGAAATAGATAATGAGGCAATTCAAAAAGAGCAACAAGCTATAATTGCAGCTGAACGCGAACAACAAATATTATCCAAACTTTCAGAAATCCACAAAAAATGTGATTCAATTGAAGACCCTAAACTAGTTGAGTTCATTGAAAAACTGGACATAAAGGATTACACAACCGACATAAATAAAAAACTAATGGCCATAATTTCTAAAAGAACAGCTTTAGATTGTATGAAATTTGGTGGTCCTCGTCTCCCTACTCTAACACGAATTCTCCCAGCAGAAGATATGTTTGAAGCAGATTTACCTTTTTTAGCATTTTCCGATTATAAAGCTTTAAAAGTTAAATTTGATGACGACGATAAAAAATATACAGAATTCACCGATTCTACTAAAAAATTAATACGTGCAAAAATTCTAGAAGAAATTGCTAAAAAAACAGCTGAAACTTACGATTCAACAGGAAACTTCTTCTTGCCTCAAACAGAGAAATTTAAGAAATTATCTAATGATGATATTCATCTCTTCGAAAAAACGGTTAAAACTTATAGCAAAGATTTTGATAAATCTGCAGGCAGAAGATTAAGAAGACAATTATCTGGTGAAGCTGCAACAGAATTACACGACCTAAATAGGATGCTTGAGAAAATGAATCCAGCTGCTAGAGATTTAGCTCTTCAGAAAATAGTAGCATTATTGCAAAACGATCTTCTTACTAATAAAAGCTCTAAAATGAATGATGAATTAAGTAATACTTTAGAAGAAATAGAATTAGCTATACGCAAATTGCCAGCTAAAAGCCAATTGCCTGCTGCCCAAACGATATTAGATACTCTTAATCAAAGAAATGAAGCTACACTATTATTAAAAAACGCTAAAAAATCAACAGCTCCATCTCATCAAGATGATGACGAAGAAAGATAAAAAACACCCTAAAATTGGGTGTCTTTTTATTTTACAAATAAAATTGTTAAATATGCTACATATATAAATAAATATACAATACCATTAAATCTACTCATTTTATCTTTAGGTGGTATAAATGGAAATATTGCTAAAATTATTGATGATGCAATTAACACACTAAAATCAAAGTTATATGAGAAATTATACGTAATAGGTGTTATAAATGCAGAAACTCCAATTATAAGTAAAATATTAAAAATATTCGAACCTATAATATTTCCTATAGCTATATCGCTATTTCCTTTTACAGCTGCTGTAACACTCGTAACTAACTCTGGCAAACTTGTTCCTACTGCTAAAATAGTTAAACTAATTAGTTTTTCACTCCAATTAAAGTATCTCGCTACATTTACAGCATTATCCACAACTAAGTCTCCACCAAATTTCAAACTGAAAATTCCTAATAAGACAAAAACAATATTTTTTAAAATACTATTTTTCTTTTCTTCTGTTTGTATTTCAACTATCTCTTTTTTACTTTCTTTTCTTCCCATATATATTGTATATCCAATAAAAGCACAAAATAGTACAAGTAATATTACAGCTTCTAGTCTAGATATTCCGCCTTGGCTATTGCAAAAATACATTAAAACAATTGTAACTAATAAACACATAGGTATTTCATATAATCTTGTTTCTTTTTGAAATACAACAGATTTTATTGTTGCAGAAAGTCCCAAAATAAGTAATAAGTTGCATAAATTGCTTCCAATAATGTTTCCTATTGCCATATCTGAATATCCATCTAAAGCTGATGTTATGCTTACAAATAGCTCTGGCATTGATGTTCCAATCGATACTATTGTAAGTCCTATTATAATTTCTGGAATATGAAATTTTTTTGCTATTCCACTAGAACCATCAACTAATATATCTGCTCCTACAATTAATAGTACAAATCCTATTATGATTAAAACTACTGATAAAAACATAAATAATATTGCCTCCCTTTAATTTTATATTTGACAAGGCAATATTATACTTTAACAAGAATTTTTTTGCAAGTTTTATCTTAACTTTTTTAAAGATTCGCTTTTTTCCAAAAAATATGTTAATATATTTAAGGAGGTATATATGAAAAATAAACGAAAACCAATTAAAACAACTAAACGCAATATTATTGATTACTGGATTCAATACATTGATGAATGTGGTATGAATTTTGACTGGGCAGAAGCTGATACTATATGTTGGAGATGCGGATGTGAAAGAAAATTACAACGTTGTCACATAATTCCAGATTCATTAGGTGGAAAAGATGAGCCTAGCAATTTTGTATTATTATGTGCTGAATGCCACCAAGAAGCTCCAAATGTTGAGGACAAGCAATTTATGTGGGATTGGATAAAATCATTTTATTCACCTTTTTATAATACATTCTGGCAAACAAGAGCCTTTGAGGAATATAAAAGAATTTATAAAAAGAGTTATTCTGATGAGCTTAAAGATCGTAATATTACAACAGATCATGCTCTTATTGAGTTTAGAAACCTAAAACATGGTAGAACATCCTATCATTTCGGTCATCCTTTTGGTAATGTTGCAACAATTACAGGAAATTATAAAATGATATTAGATGCTTTTGACCAAAAATATCCTAGTGGAAAATATAAAACAGATGAAGAAATAAAACTTGAAAAAGACTTTGAAAAATTAACATATGATATTTGTCTACTCGCTAAAAAATATAATTTTTCAGTTTGGGAAGGCGGTACTAAAAATCCATATTCACTTTCTATTAGTGCATTTCTCAATTCTAATTTAGTAGGTGTTTCTATACGTATGTTAAAAAATGGTCAATATAAAATGTGCCTTACAAATGAGTATAACCCTAATTATATTCCAAAGCCTGAATATTCAATCGACCTTGGAAATGATCATAAATTAATTTTGGATGAAATAGAAAATAAGCTAAAAGAGCTTTGCAGTTTATATGGTAATCCTAGTAATCCTTCTGAATATTTTTTGGTAAAACTTATTGCTAGAATAGTTTAATAAAAATGTGAAACATTTTTTGATGTTTTTTATCAATTTTGTTTCACATTTTTTATTTTGTCTATAAAATTAGAAAATATACATGAATACTTTGTAAGTTATTATGATTACTTACAGCCTTTTAATTTTTCTCTCTAATAATATTTTTACTACTAAAATACGTAACTACAAAATATCCACCATAAATAATAACAATAAACACTGCAGTCATAATAATAGAATTCAAATCAAAACTTACTCCACTTGCCTTAAGTATATAATTACTAAACTTAATTCCAAAAATAGAGTGAATAATCGCAATCAAAAGTGGAAACATGAAAAATATTTCTATTTGTCTAAATAAAGCTTTGTTTAAATCTTTTTCATCAACGCCTATTTTTCTAAGCATTTCAAATCTAATAAAATTATCACTGGATTCAGAAAGTTCCTTTAATGCAAGTATTGCTGCACACGAAATTAAGAAAATAATTCCTAAGTATAATCCAATAAATGTAACAATCGCACCTAGCCCAACACTAGAATCTCTAATATCTGCTTTAGTATTTATAGTTAAATTCGTATTTTTATAATAATCTCTGTTTATTAAATCATTTACCATTTCTTCTATTTTATCTGTCTCTCCATTATAATCTGCAACTAAAAATTCAAATGTTTTTTTACTATTTACAAATGCACTATCTGGCAAAACAATAAATCCATCATTTATCTTATTACCTGCCATTTCATAAAATCCATCTACACATTTATCATATCTAGGTAAATATTCTTTACCATCTATAACTATTTTTGGATTTGTTTTTAGTGCGTCATTCTCCAAATTTACTGACATTTCATAATTTGCTACATATGCATATTGATTATCATCTAATGATATTTTTTTCAAGTTCAAACTTTTAACCAATTTATTATAATCACTTAATTTCATTAGTTCTACTTTGTGGTCATATATTAAAGAAGAATATTTTGACGAAGCATTTTCATAATAATCTCCTAATACGCTTTTTAAATTAACTTCATTATTTGTATATATAGCGTATTCTTCTATATTTTTGAAATATTTTTGATAATCAAAGTCTAATTTATCTAATATTTCTTTTATACTCATCTTTGAACCTTCAATTTGTTCATCAGTATAACCATAATCTTTTAAATCCTCATCTATGTCACATCTCTTGCTTAATTCCACATCTCTTGGTGCATAGCTTTCAAATGACCTATTTAAAGAATTTTTCATAGATAAAGCACTAGATAATACACATATTGTAATAAATAACATCAAACATATAACTGTCATTGAAAATACTGTTGTGTTTATTTTGCTGCTTATTTGCCTTACAGTAAAACTATTTAAACCTTTGTAATAAAACTTCTTATTACTTTTTACAATCTTTAAAATAAGTCCAGATAATGACCAGGAAATGAAAAATGTAGATATCGAACCAATTGCTATTATTGCTAACATCCTTTTATTAGTACTTAAAACTTCATTTATTCCTTCTGTTACAGCATAATAGCTATATCCAAGTGCACAAGCTGATACCATAAAAATTATTATACAAAGCCATGGATTTTTCAATTTAACCGCTTCTGACTTTCTGTTTCCATATATCAAATCAATAAGCTTACATTTACTAATATTAAAAGTGTTAAAAATCATAACAACCAAATACATAATACCAAAATAAATTAAAGTCTTAATACATGCACTTTCTGAAAATACAAACTTAAATTTAGTCATGTCTGCCTCAAACATATCAGCAACCACAACACTCATAAATTGTGATAAAACTGTTCCTGCAAGTAAACCGACTGTTAGTGATATTATACCAATAAATAAAGTTTCAAAAAACAAAATAAGTGATATTTTTCTCTTGCTCATTCCAAGAGTCATATAGACTCCAAATTCTTTTTTTCTTCTCTTCATTAAAAATCTACTAGCATAAATAATCAAAAACGCTAAAATAAATGATACAAATACACTAACTCCTGATAGAATTTGAGTCATAAGTTTCAAAATTTCTGAAGTTGATTTTGAAACAGTCATCATAGCTGTTTGGCTTCCTATAGAGTTAAATACATAAAATATTGCAACACCCAAAATAAGTGTGAAAAAATAGATGGCATAATCTTTCATACTTTTTTTGATGTTTTTTAGTGATAGTTTAAAGAGCATCATTTAAATCCCCACCTAATAATGTTACAACATCTATAATTTTATCAAAAAATTCTTTTCTTGTGTCTAGCCCTCTATGTATTTCATTAAAAATTCTGCCATCTTTGATAAATATAACGCGTGTTGCATAACTTGCTGTAAATGCATCATGTGTAACCATTAAGATTGTTGCCTTAATAACTTCATTTAAAAATCCAAATTTTTCAAGTAACATTTTGGATGATTTTGAGTCTAATGCTCCTGTTGGTTCATCTGCTAAAATTAATTTAGGATTTGTAACAATTGCTCTTGCACTTGCTACTCTTTGCTTTTGTCCTCCACTCATTTGGTATGGATATTTATTTAATACACTTTCTATATCTAGCTCTTTTGATACTTTTTTAATTCTTTGGTCAATTTCCTTTGAATTAGCATTTTGTATAGATAGTGCTAATGCTATATTCTCATATGCCGTTAATGTATCTAGTAAATTAAAGTCTTGGAATATAAATCCTAGTTCTTCTCTTCGAAATTTGTTTAAATCATTTCCTTTTAGTTTTGTTATATCTTCTCCTGCTACATAGATATGACCTGATGTTACTTTGTCTATTGTAGATATGCAATTTAAAAGTGTTGTTTTTCCTGAGCCACTTGCCCCCATTATTGCGACAAATTCTCCTGTTTTTACCTCAAATGATATATTGTCAATCGCTTTTGTAAGGCTTGATTTGTTGCCGTAATATTTTTCGATTTTTTCAATTTTTAAAATACTTTCCATATTTTTTCCTTCCTTTCTTACCTTATTGTACGATATTTTTGAGGAGTTGTCGTTAGTTTAATATTACGGTATGTTACAGTTTTGTAAGGTATTAATCCATCTTACAAAAATCATTCTTTCCAAAAGTAATTACAACTCTAGTAAAACTCCCCGCTTCTGATTCGATTTCAATTCTATGTCCTAATTTTACACAAAGCTTCTTTGCAATATAAAGTCCCATTCCTGTGGACTTAGACTTTTCTCTTCCATTTTCACCAGTAAAACATTTATCAAAAACCTGTGGCAAATCATTTTTAGGTATTCCAATGCCATTATCTTCAATAAAAAGTTTTACCGAATTTGTGTTCTCACAAACTTTAATTTTAATGTAAGAACCTATATTGTCTCTTTTATACTTAATAGAGTTGTTAATAATTTGATTTAATATAAATTCCAACCATTTACTATCTGTTAAAACCTTTTCATCACTTACATCTACAATTAAATCCACATTATTTTCAAGCAAATCATCCTTATTTTTCAAAGCTACATTTTTTATAATATCATTTAAACTAGTCTCTTTTATTATATAATCCTTTTCTGCATTTTCACTTCTTACATAATATAAAATTTGGTCTATATAATTATCTAGCTTTTTAATCTGCTTTACATATTTACTATCTAATGAATTCTTATGATTATGGTTTAAAAGCACTAAACTTGAGATTGGTATCTTAACCTCATGTATCCACATTTCTACATATTCTTTAAAATCCGCTATACTTAAGCTATATTCTTTTACATTTTCTATCATAGATTTGTTTATTTCATAAAGAGTTTGATAAAATATCTTTCCTTCATAAAAGTCAGGCTTATTTATCATTTCTAGTACTAAATACTTTTTATCTAATCCATCTACTGTTTGTACAAGATTATTATAAAACTTTTGTTTTCTTAAATAATCAATTGCAATAATAACTATATACATAACCCCAAATACAAAACTTATTGCAAGTATCAATGGTTTAGCCACCTTAAAAGCTCTTAAGAATAATATTGTAACTATATAGCCTAAAATAAAAACTATTGTCTGTGGTAATTTATCAAACAAATATTCTTTTAATCTCATAATAACTTATACCCTTGTCCTTTTCTAGTTTCTATTACATCTTTTAATCCAAATGTCTCTAATTTGGTTCTTAACCTACTTATATTTACAGTTAAAGCGTTATCATTTATAAATTCATTGTTATTCCACAAATCTGTCATTAAGTCATCTCTTGTTACGATTTTACCTCTATTTGCCAATAAATATGTGAACACTATCATTTCATTTTTGGTTAGCTCCAAATTTTTATTTTCCTTGCTTAATGTTCCTTTTGATGGATTTACTAAAATATCATCATATTTTAAATCATCTATTGATTGTTCTAGCCTTCTAAATATGTTTTGAATTCTTAGTAATAATATAGTTGGATTATATGGTTTTGTTATATAATCATCTGCTCCATATGATATTGATAGTGCTTCATCTATTTCTCCGATTCTGCTTGTTACCATTATTATTGGTACATTGGATTTTTTTCTGATTTCTTTTAATAGGATTTCTCCATTAATTTTTGGTAGATTTATATCTAATAAAATTAGGTCTGCTTTTTCTCTTAATATATCTTCTTTGCTGTTTGTAAAATCTTTTAATATTGTTGCTTCATAGCCTGAATTTTGAAGTAGTTTTTGAAGTTCTAAGCTTATTGTTGTTTCATCTTCTACTATTAGGATTTTTTTCATTTTGGTTATCCCCTTTCTTTTGATATGTATATTATAACATATATTTGGAGATTTAATATTACAATTTTGAAATATTAAAAAGCCTACCATTTGATAGACTTTTTACTTTATTAAAAATGTAGCATAAAGCGGAACTGACTTTATATTGTTTTCAAATCCAAAGTTTTTACTTGAAATTCGTATAGCATACTTAGGATTGTATTGTTTCATATAACTATTTAAACTCTTTGATGTTATATTATCAGAAGCCTTGACCTCAATTGGAATTAACCCATCCTCATTATACAAAATAAAATCTATTTCTGCATCACTATTTGATTTCCAATAATACAAACTTAATCCATTTCTAACTAACTGAGCTGCAACATAATTTTCTGCAATATTTCCTTTGTATAAAAAAGAATTATCCAGAAGAATATCATTATATTGAATTTCTAGTAAAGATGTAAGTAATCCCACATCACTTAAATATAATTTAAAATACTCTTCATCAGCATATGCCTTAGGTGGAATTTGAATGCTTTTTAATAAATTACATTTATAAATCATTGTACTTGAAATTAACCATTGCATAGCAGACTCATAATCCCTGCTTCTGGCATTTGAATTTATTTTTGAGTATTGAAATTTATTACTTACATTTCCCAACTGACTCGGAATTGATTTGTATATCGCCTCAATTTTTGATTTTTCTGTATTATTAAATATATATTGATTCATATCATTTAAGTATGATTCTATTATATTTCTAATAATATCTTTATCAAAATCAAATATATTTTGATTTACATCCACTATATTTTGTACTGCTTGTGGCATACCTCCAACACATAAATACATTCTATATAATCCCATTAATTTTTCATGTAATGCTGATGTCATAGGAATAGATCTGTTATAGCATTTATAAATTTCATCAATTAGCCCCTGAGATGATGTAGCCATCAAAAATTCTTCAAAATCCATAGGATACATATATTCCATTTTAACTTTTCCAACTGGAAATGATGAATGAAAACGATTTATCTTTACTCCTAACAAACTACCTGCACATATTATTTTGAATGGCTTTTCTGACTCACAAAAATATTTTAAATTGCTGATTAATTTTTCACTTAGTTGAATTTCGTCAAAAAATATTATTGTCTTTTCTAGGTCTATTTCTGTATTTAAAATCCATTGCATTTTAGTAAACTTTTCTTCTGTTGGTATTGATTGCTCAAATAAATCTACTATTTGTGGATTGTCTAGCAAATTGATATAAATATTTTTCTCAAATTCTTTTTGACAAAATTCTTTTATTATATATGTCTTTCCTATTTGTCTTGCACCAATAATCATAAGTGGTGTTTTTATCGAGTTTTTCTTCCATTCAAGCAGATTGCTATAAATTTTTCTTTCCATATATTTATTCTCCTTTTTCGCTTTCCTTCTTATATTATATTCTTTTATTTATAAATTATCAAGTATTTTCACATTTTTAGGAGATAGTTTCTTATTTTTTTCACGTTTTCCGGAGATATTTTTTTATTTTTTTCACAAAAATTGGAGATAGTATATAAAATACACCATCTCCAATTAATATTATATGCAATTATTCTTCTGAAAAATCCTTTCTGCTTCTTAAAATTTCTTTCTTTACTCTTGTTCCTTTATTAGTTCCTCAGCCTAATCAATGTTTATTAATTCATATTCTCTTGAACCAAATCCAAGCTCACTTGCAGCTTCAATTGTATGAACTCCATTTTGTCTTTCAACTCTCTCAACAAAATGGTCTCTTCCTGGATCTTTAGAATTATATACAATATCAATACAAGCTTGGTCAATTGCAATTGGGTCTAGACTTGCAAGAACGCCAACATCTTTCATACAAGGGTCTTCTGCAACAGCACAGCAATCGCAGTCAACAGACATATTGCACATAACATTTATATATATAACTTTACCTTTAAACATATTATGAACTGAAGATGCAGCATCAGCCATAGCCTCTAAAAATTTATTTTGTTCTGGCAAATTATCCCATAATTTATTTTGGTCTTTTGTTACACCTGCTGAGTGTATCCAAGATTTTCCTTCTGATGAGCCACATCCAATAGATAATTGTTTTAAGGCTCCACCATATCCTCCCATTGGATGTCCTTTAAAGTGTGATAATACAAGTAATGAATCATAATTTTCAAGATGTCTTCCAACATAGTTTTTCTTAATTACTTTTCCATTTGGAATGTCTAATTCTAAGTCATTTCCCTCTGAATCCATAATATCAACATTAAAGTATTTAGTCCATCCATGTTCTTCCATAAGTTTTTCGTGTTTTTCTGTTGTATTTCTTGCTCCACCATAGGCGGTATTGCATTCTACAACTGTTCCGTTTACTTCCTCTACAATAGCCTTTACAAATTCAGGTCTTATATAATTTTGGTTTCCTTGTTCTCCAGAATGCAATTTAACTGCTACTTTTCCTGGTAAATTTACTCCTAGAGTTTCATATATTTTTACTACACTTTCTGGTGTGATTTCCTTTGTAAAATATACTTTTGATTTTTCCATTTTTTATCAATCCTTTCTTTTTTTCTGATTTGGGACGGTTCCTTTTCCGAAAAATGTTCCAAAAGGACCCGGTCCCAATGGTACAAAATTGGTTTCTATCCATTAAAAACATCTGCAACTTTTTCTAACTCACTTCTAATACTAATATGTTGAGGGCAAACTTTCTCGCATTTCCCACATTTAATACATTCAGAAGCTGACTTTAATCCATGTCCACCAACTAACCATCCTTCTTGGTGTTTAGCTGCATCCATGTCTTTATATAAAGTTAAATAATTCATAGCTGTAAATGAACCCGAAATTCCTATTTTCATAGGGCATACTTTTGCACAGTAATTACATGTTGTACAAGGTATTAATGGTATGCTCTTTAATACTTCTTGTGCTTCTTTTATAGTCTTTTCTTCGTCTTCTGATAATTTTGTAAAGTCTTTCATATATGATATATTATCTTCCATTTGTTCAATATTACTCATTCCAGATAATACTGTTATTACTTCATCTAGATTTGCTGCAAACTTAATTGCCCAAGATGCAACAGATAGCTCTGAGTTTGCTTTTTTTAGTACATCTTTTACCTTTTCTGGAGGATTTGCAAGCATTCCACCTTTTACAGGTTCCATTATGATAACTGGTTTTCCATGTTTTCTTGCAACCTCATAACATGCTTTTGATTTTATTGCTGGGTTTTCCCAATCTGCATAATTTATTTGTAATTGTACAAATTCCATTTCCGGATGTTTTGTTAGTATTTCATCTAATTCTTCTGGTGTAGAGTGGAATGAAAATCCTGCATGTTTTATTTTTCCTTGCTTTTTCATTTCTAATATCCAACTCCATAAATCGAAATCGTCAAATACTTTGATTTTTTCTTTATATTATCACTTAGAGTGAACTTTAAGTCAAGGAGGTTTTAAAAAAATTATTTAATTTTGTTCATATTCATTTATATCTGGTTCTATAAATTCGTCTTCATTTACATTATTAAACTCATATTCATAATCTGAAGCTGGCCATCTACTATAATTTCCGTCATCTACCTCTATTTCAAAAGACATACTATTAATTAAAAGGCCTGTATTTTTGCTTATATATCCAGCATTTGACAAAATACTAAATGTTACATTAGGTGAACTACTTGATACAAAATAACATTCTTCTCCATTATAGGTATCTTCTTTGATACTAACTCTAGTTGCTAAGAAAAGTAAACCTGGCACCGAATCTTTTCCTATTTCTATTGGATTTTGAGGGTCTATACCTACATAGACTTTTCTATTTAGTTTTGCTGTTTTTTCTTCTCCAGAAACTGTATATATATTACAATTATACTGTTTATTTCCAAATTCATCTTTACTAAATTCTGTCCCATAAGTTGTTTCTATTTTTGTTTCTTTGTCACTTATTTCTCTTCTTACTATTTTCCTTTTATCATTTAATCCATAATAGTCTATAATCGATGTTCTTTCTTTATCATAGTAATAGACTCTTTTATGATAATTATTAACATTTATTGTTTCATCTGCTTTATTTGCAATTTGTTTTAAAATTATGTATTTTCTTGCTACATTTGCTCCAAACAAGATTATGATAATTAAAAATATTACAAACATAATCTTTAAAAACAACATCTTATTATTATATTTTTTTAATATCTTTACTATTTTTTTGTCTTTTTCTCCAATTTTTACATTTAATTTTTTTTGCATATTTGCTAAAATTTCTGTACATTCTGTACATTCCTTTATGTGTTCTTCAATATATTTGTTTGTTTCTTCATTTGTAAGCCCATCAACATAATTAGGTAATAAATCTTGAACAATTTTACATTCTCTTTTCTCTTTCATATCAATCACCCTCCTTTAACTTGTTTTTACCTCTGTAAAAGGTAACTCTTGCCCAATTTTCTGTTTTGTTTAAAATCTCTCCAATCTCTTTAAAACTTAACTCACCTGTTATTCTTAAATACATAACTTCTCTTGTCTTTTCATCTAAATTTTGCATTTTTTTATATAGTATGATTTTTTCATCATTTTGTAAAACCTCTTCTTCTGCAGATATAATGATTTCATCTAATTTATTTTCTTTATCTATGTCTATAAGTTTCTTATTTTTTCTGCATTGGTCATACCATAAGTTTTTAGCAATTTGGCATAACCAAACAGATATCTTACATTCTCCTCTATATGTATTTATTTTACTTACAGCTTTATAAAACGTTTTTCTTTGCTTTTCGTTACAATTTATATCATAAAAAATTATTTTTTACTATAAATATGTTATAAATTTCTTTTTTTATTTTTCCTATTATAAAGAAAATGACATAAACCTAAAATAATATTAGTTTTATGTCATTTTTATACATCTAGATTGTTATTTTAATCTAATAACTATTCAATAAATTTAGTAATCCCTCCTACGTAAATTTTTATTCTTATTGTTTGTCCAATTTTCATTTCTTTCCATTTGGCAAAATCTACTTTTACCGTCCTATCTCGCGCATTCTTTTCGTTTGTAATACCATTAACCATATATTTTTCATTCTTACCAGACACTCTTTCTTTGGTCTTTAAATCTTCTTTTCCCCAATATGGTTTTTGGTTATTACCACTACTGGTTATCGACCTTTCATATACCCACCTGTCTATATCATAATAATATTTTGTTCTATATACAGGTTCATCTCTGTAAACAGGATCTTGATATGTTTCGGTATCATAATAGGTTTCATAAACAGGCTCCTGATAGGTATTCTCCTCAAAATACCCGTTTCCTAGGTCTCTTGTTGAAGTTCTTGTTTCATAATGAGAAATTCTACTTTTTGCAACTTGTCTTGTTTTGGTTTCATAATGATCCAAAACTTGATCATAGTGATGTATTTCTCTTCTTTGACTTGTTACCCTTGCACCATCTGGTACACTCCAGTCTGATTCGTGAAAAGTTTTATATTGTTCAACTTCAATGCTTCTTTCCCACGAAAAACCTGTTATTTTCATAGATGCTTCTTTAGGCGAAAAAATATGCACCATTCCAAATATAAAAATAATGGAAATCAACGCTGCCATAACAGCAATAAACGGCCTTTTCATTTTACCTAATGTTTTTTCTTTTTCTACCATTTTTGAAGCTGTACTCATTTTGCTTTCAGAGCTTTTTTGGTAGCTCTTATCCTCGGTAACTTTTACTTTTTCATCCTTATATTTTTGTTCTTTCTTTTCTTCTTGTTCTTTTTGAACATCAAAGTAGTTTTTGCTACCTCTTTCAGCTCCACAGGATTTACACCTATCCAAATCATCTGAATTATAACTTCCACAAAATTCACAGAGCCAATTTGGATTTCGGTTAATCTTTTCAGCCTGTTCTTCTGGAACATAATCCTTTTTATCTGGAAGGTAGAATTTTACGTCTTCACCTCTAGGTTTTCCGCAATTTGGACACTCCCGGTATCTGCCTAAAATGCCTTTAGTATCACAGCTACTGCAGTCCCACCGTCCTTCAATAATTTTTTTACTCATAAAGTACCTCCTTTTGAATAGTTAAACTGTTATTTTATTCCTTAATTATAGCATATATTACATTTTTTTACAAATACATATTTTTATTTTATATATAATTATAACCTTTTCGTAAAAAAGTTTTATGCATTACTTAATGCTTTCCATCATAAAATTTAATGGTGATATATTTATGAAGATATTTTTTATACGAAAAAATTATATTATAATGCTCATTTTTATCTTAATCATATCTGCTTTTTTTATTTTTTATTTTCAAAACTTTAATGCTTGCTTAGCAATAGAACTTTCTAAAAATAGTGCTATTTCAGATGAAGCAATATCAAAAATTTCAAATTTAACTAATGGCTCCGAAAAAATTGCTTTTTTAACCTTTGATGACGGTCCAAATGCCTCTGTCACTCCTAAAGTTTTGGATATTTTAAAAGACGAAAATGTAAGGGCTTCTTTTTTCGTTATAGGAAAAAATGTTGACAGCCATCCAGAAATTGTAAAACGAGCTTATGAAGAAGGGCATTTTATTGCAAATCACGGATATGATCATAATAATTCTGTTCTTTATAAAAATAACGAAAGTTTTATAAATGAAATTAAAAAAACAGATTTAGCCATTGGAAATGCAATTGGTGTTCAAGATTATTGTTCTCATATATTTAGATTTCCAAATGGTTTTATGTCTCCAAATAATAAAGCTAAGAAAAAAGAAGCTGTTAGGCTTTTAAAGGAGATGAACTATACTTATATTGATTGGAATTGTTTAAATAATGATTCAGTTAAAAAATATAACAATTACCAATTATTAAATAATTTGAAAAAGACTTGTAAAGGAAAAAATACATTAGTTATTTTAATGCATGATACAAAAGATGTTAGTAATTCTTCCAATGTACTAAAAGAATCTATTCAATATCTAAAGTCCCAAGGCTATACTTTTAAAAATTTTTATGATATTCTTTAAAGCAAAAGTATCCTTATTACTTTTGGCGTAATAAGGATACTTCTTTTTATTTCTTTTTTCCAAATGATGGCATTTCATCAACAAAATTGTCTTTAGCGACAATAACTAATTTTCTTACTATTTCTCCAATCATTTTTTTACTATCTTCGTCTAGATTTTTATAGTTTTTTAATATAATTCCAACATTTTTAAACCACTTTTCTCTAATTTGAATCATACTTTCCGCTTCTGTTGTACTTAAAATATCAAATATCGTATCTATAACAATTTCTCTTTGCTTAGGATCAACATCATCAAGCCATTGTTTAATTGTTTTATCTACAAATTCACTTCCATTTGTAACTTCTTTTAAACTAACAACTTTAGTTCCTTGGACTTGCCAACTATATAAATCGTGTTGCATAATTCCTTTTTGAATACTTTTTACAACCGTATATTTTTCTTCATGATTTAAAAGTCTGCCTATTACAGATGATTGTGGAATATATGTATGAACTTTTTCTATCATTTCTTTATATTCTTTTGTATTTGTTATATCATCTGCAAATCCTGGTCCATCATTATTATATACATTTATAATTCTTTTCTTTGCTTCCTCAGCTGCAAAAACCGCAGCATATACCGCCAAATTTCCACCTTTAGAGTGTCCACCTATTCTTATGTTGTTTTGATATTTTTTTGCAATATCATTTATGTATTTTACAGAGTCTAATTGTGACGCAATATGGCTCTTAAAGCTCATATTAAAATCTTCTTTCCATCCTATTATTGTGTTATCTGTTCCTCTATATGATATGAAAATTGTGTCATCTGGAAGTAATACTGTAATTGCTGAAAATTGTTTTTCTTGTTCTGGGTCAAATTTGTTTAAAAAATCTGTTGCTATCATTTTTCCAAACCTTTTTGATTGTCCTAAAAGTGGCAAAAGGTCACTATCATCTGGCCATAATATTTCTAGTTTATTTTTATCTGCTTTTTCAAATCTTTTGGATAGTTCTTCTATTGTTAGTTCTTCTTCTTTTTTCATTAAACTTTCAAATGGTAGGTACGAAAATCTTGCAAGAATTAGACTGTCTATTTCATTGAATTCCGATACATTTAATTCTAGGTCTCCTCTCCATTTTATATAATCATTTATGTTTGGCATAATTAAAACTTCCTTTCAAATTTAAAAATACTCGTAAACATTTTACCATTTACGAGTATTTTTAGGCAAGTATTTTGCCAAATTTTTATATTAAATTATATCTCTTAAGCAAATCTTCAATAACTGTTCCAGAAATCTTTTTCATTCCTGTTTTTAAAGCCATATTAGCTGCCATTGGAAGTTTTATATCACTCAATTTCTTTCCATCAGTCATCTTAGAAGTTGCATCAAGTAAAGCTCTAATATCATAACAAGAACCAAATACCTCAGGTACACCTCTATCAATATCAAGTAAAGTATAAACCGCTTCCATAGCTGTTCTTACAGAATATTCGGTAGTAAATACTGTATCTCTTACAGTATCTGCAAATTGACCTAAAAATGCAAAATTTTGGCAACCATCTGGTACAACTTTTGGTCTATCTCCTGCTGTTCTTGGCATAAAGAAAGCTGTAATATATGGCATCATACATGGTACACAATTTGCTGAATTTGTTGCTAATTCTTCTATTTGGTCTTCTGGTACACCTAAATGATATAGCCATTCTTCTGTAATTTCTTTACCTGTACATTCTCTCATAGGCTTTTTAATATAATTTCCTGGTACATTTGTAAATAATCCATATACCCATACAACTAGTTGACCATCTGGTTGTTCTTTAAAATGAGGTTGTCTATTTATTGTCCAACTCATAAGCCAATTAGAATCTTTTACAGAAACAATTCCACCGGTAACCACTCTTCCACTAAATGGATCTCTCTTACAGATTTTTTCAATATATGGTGGAATTTTACTATCTAATGTTGTAACTGTTGCAGATTCCCAGTTTGTTTTTGAAATATCCATACAGAATTTATTTGGATGTCCAAAGTCTTCACTTTGTCTTGCAATCTTTCTCCATAAATCCCAACAAGCACCTTCTCCATTTTCTATTGTTAAATCTGGTGCAGTATTTTGGTCTCCTATCATTGCTCTTTCTGTACAACTTCCGTTTGTTACAAATACTAGGTCATTTACTGTTAAGCCAATACTTTCCTCTTGTCCATTATGAATGCAAACAATTTGTTTAGCTGTTTTCTTTTTGCCATCAATATCAAATAATATGTTTGTAACTTTTGTATCATATTGGAAGTGTACTCCGTGATCTTCTAGGTATTTTACCATTGGTAATATTAATGATTCATATTGATTGTATTTTGTAAATTTAAGTGCTGAAAAGTCTGGTAATCCTCCAATATGATGTATAAATCTTTGGATATATAGTTTCATTTCTAATGCACTATGCCAATCTTCAAATGCAAACATTGTTCTCCAATATAACCAAAAATTTGATTCAAAAAATTCTTCTGTAAATACATCTGTTATTTTTTTGTCATATAAATCTTCGTCTTTTGTAAAGAATAATTTTATTATTTCTAAAGAAGCTTTATCTGATAATGCAAATTTTCCATCAGTATGTGCATCTTCTCCTCTGTTTACTGTTGCTCTCATTAATGAATAGTTTGGATCTTTTTTGTTTAACCAATAATATTCATCTAATACTGAAGCTCCTTCTGTTTCTAATGATGGTATTGAACGGAATAAATCCCATAAACATTCAAAATGATTTTCCATTTCTCTTCCACCACGAATTATAAATCCTTTGCTTGCATCTTTTATTCCGTCACATGCTCCTCCTGCTAATTTTTGTTCTTCTAATATGTGAATATTTTCACCTTTCATTTGTCCATCTCTAACTAAAAAGCACGCTGCTGCAAGTGATGCTAATCCTGCTCCTACTAAGTATGCAGATTTGTTATCTACTCCTTCTGGTTTTCTAGGATGCGCAAATGCTTCATAATTTCCATTACTATAATACATAATTTTTCCTCCTTTGAATTTTTTCATTTTACTTATAACATACAATTGTGAAAATTTTGTGAATTTTGGTCATTTTTTTATATTATTTTCAAATTTTTTAAATTTATTCACCAAATAAAAAAATAAAATCATAGCAAACTATTTAGTCTACTATGATTTTAAACTTTCCACAATAAAATTAACAACCTTTTCTATGCTCTCTTTCTTCTTATATTTTTCATCTTTTTGTTCAACTAACTCTGCAAAATATTTTCCACTTTCCGGAATAACACTAATAGAATCCAACGGATATCCCACATTTCTTTTTTCAATTGGTTTGTCTACTAAATAAAAATCATCTTTGCTCCAAGTAAATTTAAAAATTCCTTTATCTGTACAAACAACCATACCATAAACCCATTTGGCTGTTAATTTATTTCCATATTTTTTTACTAATTTAGTATAATATTCTATCATTTCTTCGTCATTTAATCTTTTTCCATTAACTCTTCTAACATTTGTTCCAGGTTGTTCTTCTTCTGAAATTCCTTCTATAAAAAGGCAATCATCCATACCTATTGTAGGTATTTTGGTTTTGTCATAATATGTTTCGGCTTTTATATATGCGTTTTCAAGTGCATTTTTTCCATTTTCATTAATATCTATTTCTTCATCTAAATCTTTTATCGTTATTAATTCTATTCCATCTTCGGCTAATTGTTCTCTATATTTTTTTGCTTTTGCTGGATTTGTTGTTGCAAATAATACTTTCATTTTTAACTCCTCTTATTTCGTTTTCTTAATTGTTATTAATCTTTGCTTCTTATATATCTATAAATGTCTCCCCAATTATTTACTTCTTTAATATACTCGTTTTCTTCTAGTTTCATTAAGTTTGTATCTCTAAAATATAATGTTTTGATTTTATTTTCTGTCAGCTTCTTTATAATTTTCCAGTCATCATCAATCATAATATCTACATTTTCTTTTTGACAAATTTCCAATTTATCATCAATATGCCAATAATATTTGTCAAATGTTATATTATTTTCATTTAGCAATCTTATTGCATCATCTTTCATTTCTTTTATAAATCCACCTCTTGCAGTAATTACTACAAATTCATTTCCTTGTTGTTTTAATAGTTCATATGTTGCCATAAATCCCGACATTAAATTGCTTTCTTTTGATATCTTCAAAAAATACTTTTCAATGAATTCTTTTTCTTGTTCTTTTGTCCAATTGTATCTAGCTTGAAATTTTGGTTCTTCTCTGTTTATTAAATTATTTCCATTTAAAATATCTATATCAAAAATTTCTTCATATGTTCTAAATGTTGTTTCACTATCTATTACAACACCATCCAAATCAATTCCTATTTTCATAATAAATCTCCTCTATTCTATTTTCATCCCCATTAACTTTTCATTCAACTTTTGATAAATTGGTTTCATTACCTTCTCTGTTGATGTTTCAATAACTTTACCTATATCAATCCACTTTACTCCACTATTTTCATCTTCTTTTATTCTTAAAGGTTCACTCTCATCTGCTTCTAATAAAAAACAGCAGTCTAAATGCAAATGCTCTTCTACAATTTTTCCTCTTTTTATATGTCTATTTACTGGAAGTATTTCTATCCCAAAAATTCCATCACTTAAAACTTTTAAATTTTCAAGTCCTGTTTCTTCCTTTGCTTCTTTTAGTGCCACATTTAACAAATCTGAATCTCCGTCTGAATGACCTCCAGTCCAAGCCCAAGACTTATAAATATTGTGATATGCCATTATTACTTTTGTTCTTTCTTTATTTACTATCCAATTTGATGCTGTAAAATGGCACTTAGTATTTTCTCTTGTAAGCACATCTGTAAAAGTATCGATATGTTTTAACATTTGTTCTTTATCTTTTTCTTCTTGTTTATTATATGGTTTGTAATTTTGAATTTGCTGTTTTAAATTCATTTTTACATCCTCCTTTTTATTTATGGGGTTCAAAAGAGCTAATCCTAATTGTCCTCAAATTTAAGTTCACTCATATTATTTATATCCATACCAATTTTTCTATAAATTTCATCAACCGTACACGAAATTGCATCATCAAAAGAATATCCTAAAATATTTAATATTTCCTCTAAATCTTTTTTGTCTTTTCCTTCCACTTCAAAATATGTTGGAATTCCTGGCCAAGTATCTATATCTATCTCGTGTTCGTTCAAAATATACTTTTCTCTTTTCTTTTCCTGATAACTTCTATGAAAAAATCCTATTTTCTCCAATAATTCATTCGTTTCCTCAAAAGAATTCACTCTTATCTCTGTCTCTTGCATTTGTTGAATATTAGTCTCATTTGCTTTTAATATATGTTTTACCGTTAAAGTTACAGATTCTATTTTTTTATCTTGTGTTTTTTCAATTGTTTTTCTTAGTCTAATCCATTTTTTAGGTGTAGCTTTATAATTATTAACTAAATCTATCATTTCACTGCTATTTAGTATTTTTATAATCTCGCTTGTATTTAAATTAAATATTTCTGATAGTTTTCCTATATCAAAATGCCTTTTTAAATAACTTCTTTCCTCAGTATTTATTAGCTGATCAATCTCCTCAAAAAGTTTCTTTATCTTGTTTAATGCCATTTCTTTTCTTAATTCAATTTTTTCGTTATTTAATTCATATAAACTCGAATTGTACCTTTGATTTATATATGGCAAATCATATACACTTAGGAATTGCTCTGATGAACTTATATACTGTCCACCTAGTTTTATTATTTTGCTTGCTAATTCTTCTTGATTAATATTTTGAATTTTTAATTCTAATTCCATATTACTCATTTTATTTCACTGCCTCCCCACTCAACAGCCACAAATCCTGCCCTTTCTTGATTTTTCATCTTCAATTCTCCTTAATAGATTATAATGTTACCACCTCAATATGCTAGACATTGTATGGCGAATTGAAAATGTACGAAAAACTGCCTCATAATTTTAAATTTACAACTGTAAATCCTTTTCAAAATTCACTTGTTAATTGTTCTGATAAATATTCTAATAGTTTTTTACCATATTCTTCTCTATCATTTTCACCACATGCTTTATTTATTTCTTGTTTCTATTTTCCAATATTTTTGTATGATTCTTCTGGTTGTATTGTTATTTGGCTATCGCTCATAAAATTTTTCCTATTTCCACTCATAATCTATGTATAAATATTCTCTTATTTTCTCTTCTAATTTTTCAATGCATATATTATTTTCTACAAGTTTTCTATGATACATATTATAAATCCCATACATATTAAAATTAGACTCACCTTTTTTATATCTAACAAAATATTCTTTAAAAAATTCCTCTAAAGATTCTACTAAAATTCCTCCAGAGTTATAATCAATTTGTCTCTTTAACTCTTTCAAAATTAAAATGAATTTCTTTGGTATAAAGGGGTTTTCTATAAATGAGTTTAGTTTATTTATATATTCATAAAAATTTTTAGACATATAAACTTGCTCTATTTCAATATTTCCATTTTTAGCTTTTTTATATTTACTCTCTCTATTCTTTCTTATTTCTTCGTCTGTTAAATCTTCTGAAAACGGTTCTAATACTTCTACGAAATCTATTTTCTCTTTTTTAGTTACTAAACTACTGCCACATGTTTATTTTCTAACATTTTTTATCATTTCTTCATGATTTTTTAAAATAAATCCCAGTTCATCTAAATATAATATTACGTTTATAGATAATATTGAAAAATAATCAATTTCACTTCGAAGAAATTTTAATAAATCTTGTAATATCTCTGCTTTTTTTTATAACGTCATTCCTAATAGGTTGTAAAACTGTTGCTTTTGCTCTTTTATAAGTCAGTATACTAACAACTGTAGCTACAAATGTAAATATTATACTCAAAAAACTTTGAACCCATGCTATGTTATTTTTTATAAATTGTAATATCCCTGTCATATTTTTCTCCATTTTTTATTTTAAATTTTATAATACATAATTTTATATATGATTACTCCACTTAAGTCATTTTATCATAGAAAACCTAAAAAAGAAAGCCTTTTAGCAAAGACTTTCAATTTAAATTCTACCTCTAAACATTTTATTAAATTTATACTGCTCCGCACACCAGGTCAACCTCTATCGTTACTTTTTTAATCTTATGTTTTTCTACTCTTTCTATCTTATTTTTGCTTTTTTATCATAACTGCAAAAATTCTAAAAAGCAGTAAACTCAACTCTTGTATCGAATCTTTTAGATATAGCACCAAGCAACACTCCACATACCGTGTCAGTTTATAAAAAACTTGATTAGACTTGTGTGTTTATAATGTGCATCTTCTATATTACATATTAAAAAAAACTTATTTGGTCAAGCGCATTAATTGAATTAGATTTTTCACTATTATACATTTCTATAATAGGTCCTATCAAAGCCACCAATTGATCTGTCGTTTCTTTTCTTTCAAACAATTTTCTATCTAATATATCTAATTTTTCAGGATTATTTTTTATCATATCAATAATATCATTAAAAATCCTTGTGTCATTATTAACTAAATAATCAATCATTTTTTGACATTTTCGTTCCATTTCTGCACTATTAAAATTAGGAATCTCATTATTAAAGACAACTAATTTGAATAGCATCAATATATGATTTTTTGCTCGCCTATATTTTGAATCAAGAGTACCATTCTTAAAATAATATTCTAATTTGTATAATGTTAATGCACTAGCATAATACATAATAAACTTATCCGTACGTTTAAAAATTTCTCCTTCGGACTTTCTAACAACAGTTCCATAAAAGCCTGTAACTGCGTGTGGCATATCTAAAAACATAGACGAAAAAGCTTTTATTTGAGTTGATATGCTTACAATTTTATTTTTGGGAACTGGCATTTGATTGTACTGATTTGTTCTTCTTTCATAATACAATTTAAATCCATTATCTGGATAAGTGTTATAGTACTGTTCTAAGTTTCTTTGATAATCTGATAAAGCTGCTAATTGTTCTTTCTTTATTGCAGTTTGGTTATTAGTTGCCGTTGTTATTTCATTTTTTATTTCATCATCATCAGTAGCTATTATTCTGATAGGTATATATACTTTATTTATTTCTGGCAACTCTCTATTTTGATATAAAATATGGCTAGTCTGACAACCATTTACTATTTGATAGTTAGTTACTGAAACGCAATCTCCTGTAACTGATATATCCTCAGTTACAATTGTTATTCCATTATTCAATAATCCAAATTTCATAATACTATTAACATCATTTAGTGTTTCATTCATTGATTCGTTTACATCATTATCCTCTCCTAGAAAGTCTCTAATATTATCTTCAAAGACATTTTTCATATTGTCTTTATCATCAATAATAATCTTTCTGTATTCTTCAAATGAAATTATACCATAATACCCCTCTTTTATTTTTCCATCTGTAGGTATAGTCACTCGCTTTCCAAAATTGAATGTTGCAAATGATTTTTCTTTTGTCTTTCTATATAAATCTTGTATTTCTGAAGCTCCAACAGGAGTAAAGTCTATTTTAGAAAATAAATTGCAAGACTTTAATTTATTCTTATTATTTTCTACTATTATTTGCAGATTTTTATCATTTACCCAATTACCTGTAGTAGTGTAATACATTTCTAAAATTGGATTTGCCTTGCTCATATACTTACAGTTTTCGGTATCATATATGAACTCTTTAAGTTCAAGAAATTTTTTCATTTCTTCACTTGAAAAAGCTTCCTTTTCTCCTAAAAAAAATGATTCAGTCCATGCAAAAAAATTCAAAATATCTGGATTAGAAAAAGAACTGCTTGTCTTAGATTGAATTAACACAAATTTAACATTAAGAACTTTATTAATTTCAATTAAATCCTTTATTTCTTCTACTTCGTTTACTAATTTATTGTTTACAATTATTCCTATTCCATCAATTCCCTGTGTTGCTTCCCCAGTAGTCATATCATCAAGATCAAAACTACTATTACCATATTCTTTTGTTATAGCACAATAATTTGAAAAGTACTCATATTGTTTTGATTCCTTTATATTTGCTAATTCGTTAATTTTACAAAATTCTTCTAAAAAAGATTTTGTTATTCGATCCATATATTCCTTCTCCTTATTTCATCATTTATTATGTTATATCACATTCCACTCGAAATCTCAAGTCACTTCGAAGTACTTTATTAAGTTTTCTATTTTTATCGTATCCTCCTGATCTACAATCACATTAAATGTAAAGAGGGAAAAATCCAGAATTGTATTATATATTGCCTTTTCAATTCTTCACATATAACTTCCATGAGTTCTTTCAAAAAAGTCATCAATAGTCGATAAATTATATGGCTCAGTTATTTTTAGGCATCTCTTTCTTAAATTTTTCAAAATAAAAAGACCCCAATTTTTATTTTGGATGTCGTTAAAGGTGATGTGTGAGAACATGTTTCCTACTAACTACATTAAATTTAATTTTTATAAATTTTAATCAATTTTATCACTTTTCAAGTCTACTTCAGATGTTTTTTTGATACCTCAGGAACATCTCGATTTTGTTTATTTTTTGTATTTTCCTTTAATTTTAGAACACATACGCACTCCACGTGGCTTGTAAAACAAAACATATCAAAAGGCTGAACCATCTTAACTTCATAAATATCTTCTAACATTCTCAAATCTCTTACTAAACTTGCTGGATTACAACTTATATAAACAACTCTTCTTGGTTTAACTTTTAAAATATTATTTATACTAGTCTTATCTAATCCTTTTCTTGGAGGATCCACAATAATAACATCAGGCATAATATGTTGCTTTTCAATCAAATCTGTTAAAACTACTTCCGTATCTCCCGCAATAAAGTGTGTATTATCTATTTTGTTTTCCTTAGCATTTTCTTTTGCCATTTCTATTGCTTGCTCGACAATTTCAACACCATAAACTTCTTTTGCAGATTTTGCCATAAAAATTGAAATCGTGCCTATTCCGCAATATAAATCAAATACAACATCATTTTTTGTAATTTCTGCTGCTTCTATTGCATAATTATATAAAGCTTCTGCTTGTACAGGATTTACTTGATAAAATGAAAGTGGTGATATTTTGAAACAATAATCTCCTAATTTATCTATAATATAATCTTTTCCATATACTGTAATATTTTTATCTCCTAATATAACATTGGTGTTCTTCGTATTTATATTTACAATAACAGATGTAATAGAGCTACACTCACCTACTAAACTTTCTGCAATTTCTTGGCTATATGGCAATTTATTACCATTAACTACCAAAATCACCATATATTCTCCTGTACTTTTAGCTGCTTTTACTATAACGTGTCTCATTAATCCTTTGCCTGTATTTTCATCATATACACTTAAGTTATATTTTTTTATTGCGTCAACTACATATTTAGCAATTTGTATTGACTCTATATCTTGAATTGCACAGCCTTGAATAGGTATTATTTCATGTGTTCTATTTGCAAATACTCCAATTATAGGATTCCCATTTTTATCTATTCCTACCGGAAATTGAAGTTTATTTCTATAGTTATATGGATTTCCCATTGCAACTGTTTTTTTAACTTCTATTGGATTTTTTAATGTTTTATTCACAAGTGATTGCACAGCATTCTGTTTTATATTTAATGTTTCTTCATAATCTACGTGCCTTAAATTGCAACCTCCACATCTTTTGTATGTTGCACAATCTGGCTCGATTCTATGTTCTGATTTTTCTATTATATCCATTATTTTTCCAAATGCATACGAAGCTTGAACTTTTACTATTAGGATTTTTATTTTTTCTCCTTTTATTGCTCCTGGAATGAATATTGTATAGTCTTCTATTTTTGCTATTCCCTCGCCCTCGAAGCCGTTATCTATTATATTTACTATATATTCTTTGTTTTTTTGAACAGGTATATTTTTCAATTTTTTCCCTCCATTATATATTTTTTCATTATTCTATTTTAGACCATCTGCAAATTGACAAAAAAAATACCAAGGCAAATTAGCAAGCCCTTGGTATTCTGTACTTGGTGCGGATGAAGGGACTTGAACCCCCACGTCGTTGACACTGGTTCCTAAGACCAGCGCGTCTGCCAATTCCGCCACATCCGCATTTCGTATTGACAAAAATTATTATAATACAATAACCTTATTTTTGTCAATAGAAAATTTGAATTTTTTTCATTTTTTTATTTCTAAAAATATAAATTTTACTCTCTTTCTCCATCTAACTTTTTCTCTTTGCTTCTATTCCAAAAGTTTTTAACCTTATCCACAGTCGCTTTCTTAACACTTGTTATAACCTTTTTTATTTGATTAGTAAATTTACTATTACCAACTGAAGCAGCTAGTATTTCTTTATATTCATTGTATCTCTCTTGAATCTTAGTATTCTCATTAGAAAGATATACTATTGTTGGCATTTCATATTTTTCTGCTTCAATCGATTTTCTTTCCCAATAATTATTTTCCAATATCTTATTTTCAACTGCTTGATGATTATCCATAGATGCTTTCATAGATTCTGCTGCATTTTCAATAAATCGGAAGATATCCGGATTGCTTGAATGACAGGCTATAATGCACTTTCCAGTAAACTCGTCTACATTATGGAACATAAATGCATCTTTTTCAGGTAACATTTTTCCGCAAAGTTTCAAATACAAACCTCATTTCATCAGCATGGCACTCTATGGTTATATTGTTCGTAGAACCTGGTGAATATTCTCTCGTAACATCTGTTCCTGTAGTTTTAATATGTTCTTTCCATAATTTTAATAAGCATCTTTTGGCATCATCATTTCCTATTGCAAAATTTTCTGCGAATACTTCTTGCATATTTTCAGGTAACTTAAATAAATATTGAGATTTAACTGTTCTAAAATATTGCCAATCGCCGACTATTTCATAATTAGAAAGTCCTTCTATCATCTGTAAACACTCTTCATCAGAGTAAAACTCACTTATTTCCTTTCTTTCTAATATACTTCTTGCGTCCTTTTTTAAAGGTTCTTCTTGAATTGCTTCTCGTAAAGCGTTTGTTCCAAGGCAATCAATAACTAATTCGGTATATTGTTCTTTTATTTTTTCTTTCTCTTTTTTATTTTTTCCCTTTATATCTATTTCATATTGATTAACTATTTTTTCTAGTTTTTCTCTGTCTATTTTAAATTTTTCTTTCATAGTTTTTTCCTCTTTTGAAATATTGATCTTGTCTTTCTTATTAGTTTTTTTATTATATTAGTTTTCTCGTAAACAACTAAATCACTACAATTAGACGAATTATTATTATTTTCTTTTTTATTTTTAAATAATAAATTATAGTCAAAATTTTCATTGTCTTGTGTATTTAAAAATCTATTTATCTTATCCTTTTGAGTTTGATTTGCAAAATATTTATCAAATATTATTAAAAGTATAGCAGAAGCTTCTTCTGTTATATCATCTGGGCTAAATGTGTTTGGATTGATATTATACTCATAATCTTTTGCTGAATTTTCTTTTAGTTTTCTTAAAACTTCTTCCGGAAGTATTAAACATAATAATTCTCTATTATAAAGATTTAGTATAGTATAAACTTGTTTACAAGCTATTTGCATTCTATACTCTTCATCTTCCATAATATTAAATCTCCTTTAAATCATCAATAATATCCTTATAATTTTTAGCCATCAAAATAGCAGTTCCTGCAACTAACATATTTGCTCCAGCCTTTTTTACCTTTTCGCAAGTTGCAAGATTAATTCCACCATCAACCTCAATTACAGTATCTAAATTATTTTCATTTATATAATCTTTCAAAGTTTGAACTTTATTTACCATATCAGAAATTAAAGTTTGTCCGCCTTTTCCTGGCTCAACTGTCATAACTAGAGCAACATGTATATATGGTAAAAATTTATAAATCTCTTCTATTTTTGTTTCTGGTTTAACAGCAATACCTACTCTAGAATGATTATCTTTTATCATATTTATAAATCTAAAAACCTCTTTCTCATCCTTACAAGCTTCTAAGTGAAATGTTATTAAATTTGCTTCAACTGGTGTAAATACATTAATTGCTGTTTCTACATCTTTCACCATCAAATGTACATCTAATGGCATATTCGAAATTCTCCTTACATAAGATGATAATTCTAGCATTTTTTGATATGTATTTTTTTCTACAAATTCTCCATCCATTACGTCTATGTGTATATAATCTGTTCTTGCCTTTTCTAAGGCTAATATTATTTCCGCTTCTTTTCCTTTTTCTACATTTAATATTGATGTTGATACTTCGTACATTAAAATTTCCTCCTTTATTTTTGAAAAAATCCTGATAAAGACTTTTATCAGGATTTTTTTATTACTCTATTGTAACTTTATCTGTATTATTCAAATTAATATCTTTTGTTGATTTTAAAACATCATCTATATATACTTTTACTTGTACTGTTCCCTTTCCAGATATAGATTGATAAAGATTTGTTGTTGTTGGATCTAATTTGCCTTTATAAACTGTATCTCCACCTGCAACTATTTTAACTTCAACCTCTTTTACAACTTTATTTGTTGAACCTGATGTTCCATTTTCTGTATTTGTTGTATTTGTTTCTTCATATTCAACTTTTCCACCTAATAATGACTTAACATTTACAGTAAGTGTTGCAGATTTTGTTTCTGTTAGTTTATTTACTGTTATTGTAATAGAACTTCCTTGTTCAACTTCTTTTCCTGCATCTATACTTTGTTTTAAAACAACTCCATTTTCTTTTGAAGAATCTTCGTCATTTGCTACTGTAACTTGAAGCCCTAAATCTGTTAATGTCTTTTTAGCATCATCTTCAGATTTACCTATAATTGATGGAACTGATGATTTTTTTACTCCTGTGCTTACATGTATAATTACAGTATCACCTGCATTAACTGTTTTATTTGCTTCTGTTTCCTGACTTATAACATATCCGGCTTCAATTTTTTTGCTTTCTTCTTCAACTATTTGATATTTTAAATTTGCATCTTCTAATAGTTTAATAGCATCTTCTTGGCTTTTTCCCTTTAAATCTGGAACAGTTGATTCCTCAATTCCTTTACTTACAACTACTTTTATTGTTGTTCCCATTTTTATGTTGTAATTATCACTATATAGTGGATCTTGTGAAATTATATATCCTTCTGCATAATCACTATTAAATTCTTCTGAACTTACTTCTAATTTTAGTCCTAAACCCTCTAATTGTTGTTTTGCATCATCTTGGCTTATTCCTACTAAATTTGGTAATAGTACTTCTTTTGGATTTGTAAGTCTAGAATAAGCTATTGTTCCTCCTAAACTTATGACAAACAATAATATTAAACCTATAAATATTGATAATCCTTTATGTTTTTTTATAAATCCTATAAATTTATTTTGCTTTTTCTTTTTTCCATTTTCTGTTTTTTTAGCCTCTTCATCAATATCTTTTAGTGATATTTTTTGAGTTGGCATTGTATCCTCATAATCTTGATTGTCAACAAACTCTCCATCTGGATCTTTTAATGCTCTTTTTAAGTCTGTAAGCATTAGTGTTGCATTTTGATAACGTAAATTTGTATCTTTTCTCATTGCTTTTAATATTATGTCGTTTACAGATTGAGGTATTTTTTCATTTAAAGTTTTTGGTGGTACAGGCTCTTCTTGCATGTGTTTTAATGCAACAGATACTGGTGTATCAGCATCAAATGGTACCCTTCCTGTAAGCATTTCATACATTACAACACCTAATGAATAAAGGTCTGACTTACTATCTGTGTAACCTCCTCTTGCATGTTCTGGTGAAAAATAATGTACTGAACCAATTGTGGTTCCAAATGCTGTTATTGTAGAATTTGAAACTGCTTTTGCAATTCCAAAGTCTGTTACTTTTGCAACACCATCTTCTGTAATTATTATGTTATGTGGTTTTATATCTCTATGTACTATATTGTTTTTATGTGCAACTTCTAGTGCAGAAGCTATTTGAATTGCTATATTTACAGACCATTTCCAAGGAAGTGGTCCTCCTTCCTCTACTATTATTTCTTTTAGAGTTTTTCCTTGTACAAGTTCCATTACAATATAATATAAGTTTCCATCTTTTCCAACATCATATACAGATACAATATTTGGATGAATTATACTCGCAGCTGCTTGTGCTTCAACCTCAAATCTTTTTATGAATTCTTGATCTGTTGTGAATTCATCTCTTAAAATTTTTACAGCAACATATCTATTTAGCACGTGACATTTTGCTTTATATACTGTTGCCATTCCGTCCATTTCCTATTTTTTCAATAATTTCGTATCTATTTCCTAACAATCTTCCTTCTAAATCCATTCTTTAACATTCCTTTCTTTTGAATGTAAAATCTATATTTTTATAGATTTTTTATTGTTATAACCGTTATATTATCTATTCCTCCATTTTGATTTGCCAAATCTACAAGTTCTTTTGGAGCTGTTTCAAAATTGTTTGTTACCAAATTAAATATTTCTTCTTTGCTTACCATATTTGTTAAACCATCTGAACATATAACTAATGCATCTTCTTTTTGGAATCCTCTTACCATTACATCTGGTTCAACAAATGCATTACATCCTAATGCCTTTGTAAGCATATTTTTCTTTGGATGATGTTTGGCTTCTTCTTTTGTAATTGTTCCTTCTTTTACCAATGTTTGTACATAACTATGGTCTTGTGTTAGTTGCCTTATCAATCCTTTACGTATTCTAAAAATTCTACTATCACCAATGTGTGCAATATAGGCCCTACTATTATATATTAAACATACCTCTAAAGTAGTACCCATTCCTTCATATTCTTTATTTTCTAATGATTTTTCATACACAACCATATTGGCATATTCTACACTGCTTCCGAATAAGTTGTATTAAACTTTCTTTGTCTTTTGGGGTATCTTTTAAATTATTTTCTATATAACTTCTGCTACATGCTACTGCTAATTTACTTGCTATTTCTCCAGCATTACATCCACCCATTCCATCTGCTAATATATATAATTGTATATTAGAAAATTGGTCATCTGTAATATAATAACTGTCTTGGTTTGTATCTCTTGCTTTTCCTATATCGGATTTAGCATATCCTTTTACCATTGTGTCACCTCTTTTTCTTTACATATAAAAGTGTATCATAACTTATATTTTTTTTCAATAAAAATTTCTCTTTAAATTTAAAATATTTTTTTATTAAAATTCCCTATATTTTAAAGATTATATGTGCTAAATTAAATATTCCATTATATACAACATTTATTATTGGAGAAATTATTGTTCCTGCAATTCCTGTTATCCATAATACAACAAATATTATGTAAAAAATTCTTTCATTGTCCTCAAACCATTGCTTTGCATTATAAGTTAAAAATGGTTTTATTACTTTTGAACCATCTAATGGTGGTAATGGAATTAAGTTAAAAATTCCAAGTCCTATATTTATTGTTATTGTGTATTTTATCATTACCATAATAATTGAAAGTACCGTATTTGTTAATACTATTTTTCCAGCTATTTTATAAATTATGAAATATATTGCTGTAAATACTATTGCTAAAATCATATTCATTGCTGGGCCTGCAATTGATACTATTGCATCTGCCTTTTCCATTGAGATATCTCTATTATAATTTCTTGGATTTACATTTACCGGCTTTCCCCATCCAAATCCTGCAAATAATAGCATTATAAATCCTATTGGATCTATATGCGCTAAAGGATTTAATGATATTCTTCCTTCTCTTCTTGGAGTATCATCTCCTAACATATCTGCTACTTTTGCGTGTGCAAATTCGTGAAATGTTATAGCTATTAATACTCCTGGGATTGTGTATAATAATCCTAGTAATGCATTCATATCTGTTAAATAACTTGATAGCCCCCATAGAACCATTATTGCCATTATTATATATAATGTTCTTTTATCAAAATACATTTTTCCTCCATTCTAGATTTTATCTTTTCTTTTTTTGGGTATTATATACTAAAAATTTATAATTGTAAATAAAAAATCCCAGAAATTATAATTCTGGGATTTTTTATTTTTTCTATTTTGCATAATCAACAACACGTTTTTCTCTTATAATATTTACTTTTATTTGTCCTGGATAGTCCATTTCATCTTCTATACGTTTTGAAACATCTCTAGCTAATACTGTCATTTGGTCATCTGTAATCCTGTCTGGTTTTACTATTATTCTAACTTCACGTCCTGCTTGAATTGCAAATGATTTTTCAACACCATCGAATGAATCAGCAATTGATTCTAGATTTTCTAGTCTCTTTATGTATGCTTCTAATGTTTCTCTTCTTGCTCCTGGTCTTGATGCTGATATTGCATCTGCTGCTTGTACTAAAACTGCTTCTAATGTTTGTGGTTCTACATCTCCGTGATGTGCTTCTACAGCATTTATTATAAGTGGATTTTCTTTATATTTTTTAAGAATGTCTACACCTATTTGTACGTGTGTTCCCTCCATATCGTGGTCTAATGCTTTTCCAATATCGTGTAATAAACCTGCTCTTCTTGCTCTTTTTGCATCTAGCCCTAATTCTTCTGCCATTATTCTAGCTAAGTTTGATACTTCTATAGAGTGACTTAACACGTTTTGACCATAGCTTGTTCTATATTTTAGTTTTCCAAGTAGTCTTATTATATCTGGATGAAGATTATTTACTCCTGTTTCAAGTGCTGCTCTTTCTCCTTCTTCTTTTATGATAGTATTTAGCTCTTCTTTTGCTTTTTCTACCATTTCTTCGATTTTTGCTGGATGTATTCTTCCATCGTCGATTAGTTTTTCAAGAGCTATTCTTGCAACTTCTCTTCTTAATGGATCAAATCCAGATAAAATTACAGCTTCTGGAGTATCATCAATTATTAGGTCGATTCCTGTTAATGTTTCTAATGCTTTTATATTTCTTCCTTCTCTTCCTATTATTCTTCCCTTCATTTCATCACTTGGAAGACTAACTATTGATACTGTTGTTTCAGATGTGTGGTCTGCTGCACACTTTTGTACTGCATATGATATGATTTCCTTTGCATTTTTATTTGCATCTTCTTTTGCTTTTTGGTTTAATTCTCTAATTAGTTTTGCCTTTTCTGTTGTTATTTCTTTATCCATTTCATTAAGCAAATATTCTCTTGCCTCGTCTTTACTTAATGAGGCTATTTTTTGAAGTTCTTCAACTTGTTTTTCATAAACTTTATTCACTTCTTCTTTTTGATTTTCTAGACTTTGATATTCTTTATCTAAATCTCTTTCTTTCTTTTCTAGATTTTCTGAACGTCTGTCTAAATTTTCTTCTTTTTGAATCATTCTTGATTCTTGTTTTTGTACCTCGCTTCTTCTTTCTTTAATCTCTTGATCTAATTCTTTTCTGCTATTCATAATTTCTTCTTTTGCTTTGAATATTTCTTCTTTTTTCATGTTTTCTGCTTCGACTTTTGCTAAGTCTACTACTCTTTTAGCTTCTTGTTCTGCACTTTCAATTTTAGATTCAGCAATTTTTTTTCTAATTGTCATTCCAACAACTATTCCTATTGCTAGAGAGATTAAGAAAGTCGCGATTATGATTAAACTGTTCATAATCATACACCTCTTTCTTATTTAATTTTCAATGTGCGAATAAATATATATATTAAAACTTGTCTTTTTTATTAAATATATTTTTCTACCACCTAAGTATATCATTTTAGGTTTGGTAATGTCAAGAGGTATACGAATTTAATTATTATAAATTTACGCTACATTTAATATACAATCATAATAATCATAATCTTCCATATATCTTTCCATCATTTCAAAAAATCCTTTAGAATGTGTTTTGTATTTTAAATGACAAAATTCGTGTAATACTACATATTTTAAAACCTTTTTATCATATTTTACAATTTCTGGATTTATAACTATTGTTTTCATATCTATTGTTTTTGCAAGTTTATTTGGTATTCTTCTTATAACATAATTTTCTGGTGCTAAACCATTCATTTTTATTCTTGTTTCTTCCATTACATTTTCTATTTCTACCCTTGCTATTTCTTGATACATTTTTTCTATTGCAAGTTTTACTATTCCTACATTTCCATTTCTTTTATATTTGCTTGGAAGATATACATTTATGATATTTCCAACTAAATCTAATTCTGGATTTTTAATTTTACTATATATAACATTTACTGATATTGTTTTTCCAAAAATCTTTACATTTTTTCCTAGTTCTTCTTCTATTTTATTTCTTCTTAATAATTTTATCATAATATAATCCTCCTTAAATTGTTTGTGAACTCTTGTTCGCTTTTGACATTATGGATTATATATCTATTTTTTTATCTTGTCAATAGTTTTTAGAAAATTTGTTCGTTTTTTATAATTGTTTTTCTATAACTTGTAGAATAAGCTGTCAATCTCAGTAATACTGCTACTTAAGAGCTTACAGACAGCAAAAAAGATGTAACAAAAATTACACCTTTTTCAAATCCTTACTCTCCAAAATACTCTTGGCAGTCATAACTCCCAAATACTCCTCTGGAAGTACAATCTCATCAACATCAATTTTCTCTAAAATCCTTTTATGAAGCTTATCACCTGCTTTTGCAATAACATAATTAACACCCGCTTCTTTTAAAGCTAAACATGTAATAATGCTAACAGACACACTTTCTCCAATTCCAACAACACCAACATCAAAATCTCCAACAGGAATACCATCAAAAGCATCAATATTAGTAATATCCATACAAACCGCTTTAGTTGCAAAATTACTTGCGCGTTCTACTAATCTCATATCTTTATCAATTGCAAAGACTTCCATACCTTCTTCTGAAAGTTTTCTTGCAACATTCATTCCATAAATTCCTAAACCTATAACTATACATTGTTTCTTCATAACTTTATCCTCCTATAACATAACATTTCCTGAAACATATTCGATATTTTGATTTTCCTTTTTCTTAAAAATAAGAATTGAAAGTATCGAAATTGGACCAACTCTTCCTATATACATTAAAGCCTCTAAAATTACCTTAGATGTAAAATTCATATTAGCTACATTTGTCACAGATAAGCCTGTTGCCGAAAAAGCTGATGCGCACATAAATAAGTTATTATCAAGTCTCATTATTTGCACTTTTTCCATTATAAACATTGATATTAAAACTAACACCAAACATATAACAATATTTGTTATTGCTTGTCTTATTGTTTGTAAATCAATTTTTTTATAATAAACTATTACATCTTTTTTATTTCTAAGAGTTGCTCTTACAGTTAAAGCTAAAATTGCAATTGATGTAATTCTTATTCCACCAGAGGTTGAACCAGGTGCCCCTCCTATTATCATAAGAAATGATATTATTAGTTTTGTAATAGGTAACATTCCTGCCATATTTATTGTTGAAAATCCTGTAGTTCTTGCTGTTACACTCGTAAATACCGCTTCTAGCCAAGTTAAATTAGGCTCAGCAATTTTTAATAACATTATTGATACTAAATAAATTATAAAACTTGCTGTTAGTACTATTTTTGTATGAAAACTTATATGTATAAAGCGTTTTTTCTTTATAGCTCCAATTATATCTTCAATTACAAAATATCCAATTGAACCTAAAAACATTAATATTATAAATACAATATTTACATATATGTTTTTCGCAAAAATTTCAAGGCTTGTATCTCCTATTATATCAAATCCTGCATTACAAAAAGCTGTAATAGAATGAAATATGCTATACCAGATTCCATTTTTTATTCCAAACCTTGGTATAAAATCTACTGCTAATAATATAGCTCCAATAATTTGAATAACTATAGTATATTTTATTACTTCTTTTAGTCTCTGTTTTAATTTTCCATAATTATTATCATTTAAGGCACTGCTTAAAAGTAATGTCTCAGATAAGCTCATTCTTTTCTTTTTAAAACTTAATATAAATGATATAAATGTTACAAATCCTATTGCTCCAATTTCTGTGATTATTGCAATTGCCAATTGCCCCAAAAAGCTATACTCTGTCGATAAATTTACTGTAGTCAAACCATTTACACATGTTGCTGAAACTGCAGTAAATAATGCATCAAATGGAGTTACATTTCCATTATTGCAGATTGGAAGCATAAGTACTATCCAACCTACAAGTATTACAGATAAAAAACCTAAACAAGGTATTACATATATATTTTTATCTTTTAACATCTTTTGTTTACTTCCCTTCTTATATTTCCCTTAATTCAATATTTTCTTTTCCAACAATATCCTGAAATACCTCATAAATGGCACCAGTTAAATATATTGCACCACATTTTAAAATGTTTTCTCCGTCTTGCACTTCCACTGCAATATTATTCATCTCTCCATTAAAGTATTTTATTGCACCTCTTAATTTCTTTTTTATAGGTTCATCTAAATTTGTAATATTTATTATTAATTCTTTTCTTTTCTGAACCCCGAAATTTGTTATTTCATTTGCAATTATTGATGTTTTTTCTTCTTCTCTTATACTTAATCTTCCTTTTATCAAAACAATATTTTCTTCTATTAAGCTATCTTTTGCAGTTAAATAAGCATTTTCAAAAGCTATTATTTCTGCTTGTCCATACAAATCTTCAATTGTTACAAAAGCCATTATTCTGTTTGTTTTTGTAAATTTCTTTTTTATAGATGTTATAATTCCTGCAATTTTTACTTCTTGTCCATCTCTAAATTTGCTTGCCTTTTGCAAATCATATCCACTTACCATTTCTAGTTCTGGAATATTTTCTTCATCTATATTTGTTTTATTATCAATTGCGTCAATATCTCTTGTGCTAATTGTTGTTTGTTTTTCTATTTCTTCTTTTAGTTTACTTAATGGATGCCCAGATAAATAAATTCCAAGCATTTCTTTTTCTTGTGATAAAAGCTCTTTTTCTGAAAATTCTTCTTTTTCTACAAATGCATATTTTATATCATCCATATTATTTTCTACATCATCATTTATAGCTCCAAAATCAAACATCGAAAATTGACCTTCTAAACCTTTTTTCTTTGTGCTTTGTATTGTATCTACTATTCCCTCAAATGATGCAAGCAAGGTACTTCTATTTTGCTCAAATTCATCAAATGCTCCTGATTTTATTAAACTTTCTATACATTTTTTATTAACACTCGCATCGGCAATTCTCTCGCAAAAATCTGTAAATGATTGAAATTTTCCATTTTCGTTTCTTTCTTTTATTATGTTTTCTACAGGCTGAATTCCAACATTTTTTATGCTTCCCAAACCAAATCTAATATTTCCATTTATTGCAGTAAATTTAAGTTCACTTTCATTTATACTTGGCTTTAAAATTTCTATGTTTAAGCTCTTACATTCTTCTATGTAAACTGGGACTTTGTCTAAATTTCCTAAGTAACTATTAAGCATTGCGGCCATAAATTCTGGCGGATAATATGCTTTTAAAAATGCTGTTTGGTATGATACAACCGCATAACACGCAGCATGTGATTTGTTAAATGCATATTTTGCAAATTCTGCCATTTCGTCAAATATTTTGTTTGCAGATACTTCGTCGATTCCGTTTCTTACACAACCCGGTACAACGACATTTCCTTCTTCATCTACTTGTCCATGAATAAATACTTCTCTTTCTTTTGCCATTACATCTAGTTTTTTCTTTCCCATCGCTCTACGCACTAAATCTGCTCTTCCTAGAGAGTAACCTGCTAGGTCACGAACGATTTGCATAACTTGTTCTTGGTATACCATACATCCATAAGTTACATTTAATATTGGTTCTAGACTAGGATGTGTATATTCATTTTGTCCTGTTTGTTTTCCTCTAACATAACGTGGAATTTGATCCATTGGCCCAGGTCTGTAAAGTGAAACTCCTGCTATTAAGTCCTCTAGGCAATCTGGCTTTAAATCCTGCATAAAGTTTTTCATACCTTGGCTTTCAAACTGGAATACCCCACATGTTTTTCCATCTTGCCATAATTTATACACCTTTGGGTCATTCATATCTTTGTCAAATTCTACATCTATTCCATGATCTTTTTTTACCATTTCTTTTGTATCTTTTATAACCGTAAGAGTTCTTAATCCTAAAAAGTCCATCTTTAAAAGTCCAAGTTCTTCTAGTGTTGTCATTATGTATTGTGTTGCATTTTGTCCATCTCTTACATATAAAGGAACATAACTATCTACTGGGTCTTTTGTTATAACTACACCACAAGCATGTGTTGATGTATTTTTAGGCATTCCTTCTAAGGCCATCGATACATCTAGAAATTTGTGTATTCTCTCGTCATTTTCGTATAGATTTTTTAATTCTATATTTTGTTCTAATGCTTTTTTTATTGTTATATGAAGTTCGTTTGGTATCATTTTTGCAATTTTATCTGTTTCTGCAAGTGAAATGTCTAATGCTCTTCCAACATTTCTTATTGCATTTTTAGCAGCTAATGTTCCAAATGTTATAATTTGTGATACATGGTCATGTCCGTATTTACGGCAAACATAATCTATTACTTCTTGTCTTTGTTCATCACTAAAATCCACGTCGAAATCGGGCATGCTTACTCTTTCTGGATTTAAAAACCTCTCGAAAAGTAAGTTATATTTCATTGGGTCAATATCTGTTATTTCTATGCTATATGCTAGAATTGAACCTGCACCAGAACCTCTACCAGGTCCTACTGGAATATTGTGTGTTTTTGCATAATGGATATAGTCCCATACTATTAAGTAGTAGTCTACATATCCCATCTTTTTTATAACACCAAGCTCATATTCTGCTCTTTTTTGATATTCTTCCGGAATGCTACTTCCATATCTTTTTACCATACCTTTTTTACACAAGTCTTCTAGAAAATCATAGTGTGTTTCATAGCCTTCTGGTACTTCGTAATTTGGCAAAATTGTGTGTCCAAATTCAAATTCCACATTACATTTTTCAGCTATTTTTACAGTATTTTCAATTGCATCAGGAAAAGCTTTAAAATAGTCTATCATTTCTTCAGGTGATTTTACATATAATTCTTCTGTATTAAATTTCATTCTGTCTTCGTCACTCATTCTTTTTCCTGTTTGAATACATAACAGTACCTCGTGGTTATATGCATCTTCCTTTTTTAAGTAATGTGCATCATTTGTTGCAACAAGTGGAATATCTAGCTTTCTAGCAAGTTGTACTAATTTTTGATTTGCCAAAACTTGCTCTTTTATCCCATTATTTTGAAGTTCTATATAATAATCTTCTCCAAATACTCTTTTATGCCATAATGCTATTTCTTCTGCTTTTTCATTTTGTCCATTTAATAATGCCTGATTTACACTTCCTGCTAAACATGCACTTAAACATACTAAACCTTCACTGTATTTTTCTAGTATTTCTAGGTCTATTCTTGGTTTGTAGTAATATCCATCAATAAAACCTAAAGATACTAATTTACTTAGGTTTTTATATCCTTGATTATTTTTTGCAAGTAGTATTAAGTGATTATATTTATTATCTACACCTGGCTCTTTATCAAATCTTGAACGTGGTGCAACATAAACTTCGCACCCTATTATTGGTTTTATTCCTTCTTTTTTACAAGCTTTATAAAAGTCTATTGCTCCATACATTACTCCATGGTCTGTTATTGCCATTGCATCCATTCCTAGTTCTTTTGCTCTTACAGGCAGGTCTTTTATTCTGTTGGCTCCGTCTAAAAGACTAAATTCGCTATGTATGTGTAAGTGTACAAATTGTCCCATTTTTTCTCCTTCTTTCCTCGGATACATTGTACTAAAAAAAGAAAAAAATATCAATAGTTTTTTCTGATTTGAAAATGTCCCATTGGGACCGGTTCTTTTTGGGACATTTCTGATTGGGGACGGTTCCTTTCGCGAAAAGAACCGTCCCCAATACGAAATTTTCGGAAAAAGAACCGTCCCCAATCAGAAAAATTACCTTCGTCAAATCTTGACTTTTTTCTCCATCCCCAATATAATTAAATAAGAAGCTAGCCCCTAAAAGCTAAGCTTATTAAGGAGGAAATAAATATGTCAAAAAATGATTTAGCATTACTAGTACTAGATAATTGCAAAGAATTCGGACAAAAAGTTGAACAAAATTTACTACATATACGTAATGAAATAAACAAAAAATACATAGCCGAATTAGATGCATCTCGTTTTTCTAACGGCGAAGGAAAAGTAATTATACAAGATTCTGTACGAGATAAAGAAATTTACATTTTCTGTGATATTGGAAACTATGGAGTTACATACAAATGCCACGGAAAAGATCACGAAATGATGCCTGATGAACATTTTCAAGATATAAAAAGAGTAATTTCTGCAACATGTGGACATAGCTCTAAAGTAACTGTTGTTATGCCATTATTATATCAAGCAAGACAACATCGTAGGAAAGGAAGAGAATCACTAGATTGTGCAATTGCACTTCAAGAACTTGAAAGATTAGGAGTAAAAAGTATTGTAACATTTGATGCACATGACCCAAATGTTATAAATGCAACACCAAGCCTATCTTTTGACAATTTCTATCCATCAAGCACAATTATAGAAGAAATGGCTTCAAATGACCCAACAATTTTTGAAAATTCTATAGTAATAAGCCCCGATTTTGGGGCGATGGAAAGAGCTCGCTATTATGCTGAAATTATAGGATGTGATGTTGGCGTATTTTACAAAAGACGTGATTTAAGTAAACTTGTCAACGGCAAAAATCCAGTAGTTGCTCATACTTATATGGGAAGCGATGTTAAAGGAAAAAATGTTGTAATCGTAGATGACATGATTGCCTCTGGTGGTTCTGTAATTGAGGTTTCTCAAAAATTACGTGAAATGGGTGCTAATAAAATTTGCATAACTTGCACATTTGCCCTATTTACAGAAGGTTTTGAAAAATTTTTAGAAGCTCATAATAAAGGTTTATTTGACTCTCTTTACACTACTAACCTTTCTTATATACCAACAGAATTTTCAAGTCACGATTGGTTCCATAGTGTTGATATGTCTTATTTTGTAGCTCAAGTAATTGACCGTATGGATAAAAAAGAACCTTTGACACAATTCTTTAATAGAACTAATGAAACATTTAAAACTGTACAGAATTCTAAAAAATAATTTCGAAACGGGGACAGTTCCTTTTTCAAAAAGGAACCGTCCCCATTTTAAAATTATTTTTCTTTACCTTCATCATCTTCAACATTTTTACCAAATCTCTTAACCTTATTTGTTGTAGTTCTCTCAAAATCTTCATCCATAATTTTAAAAGATTTAATATGTTTAAAGTTTGGCAACTTTTCATTTGCCTTTTTTACTGCTTCATTTAAAATCTTGCTAATTTCCTCTTTAGTAGGAAACTTATTTCCAAGGTATTCTTTAATAGCCTCTATATTTGGAAATATTTTTGCTTTAACTTGAACATCATCTTTTCCATTTGATGTTCCAATAACTAACGATTCTTCTATTAAATCATCATCATTTAAAATATTTTCAATTTCCTCTGGATAAATATTTTCCCCATTTTTTGTAAGAATCATATTTTTACTTCTACCTGAAATATACAAAAATTCTTCGTCGTCAACATATCCTAAATCGCCTGTATGAAACCATCCATCTTTTAGGACATTTTTCGTTGCTTCTTCATTTTCATAATATCCAAGCATTACATTTGGACCTTTTACAATTATTTCTCCAACGCCTTCATCATTTGGATTATCTATTTTATATTCAACATTTGGTATTGGCATTCCGCAAGATGCTGCTTTGTAGTAAAAATCATTATTTCCTGCAACTAATGGAGCGCATTCTGTTAAACCATATCCCTGTAAAACTTTTATTCCAAGCTTGAAAAATGCTTCTACTAAATCTGGTTTAATTGCTGCAGCACCTACTATAAATGTTTTTATTTTGCCACCTAATGATTTTTTAACTTTCTTTTTTACTATTCCCTTTAAATAGAATGGTAAATTATCTATTATTTTGCTTTCTTCTTTTGTATATTTTTCTGGTAAACTTGATTTTAATGTTTTTATTACCTTTTTATATACGTTTTCCAAAAGCAAAGGCACACATAAAATAAATGTTGGCTGATATTCTTGTATGTTTTTTGTAATATATCTTAGCCCCTCGCAATAGCAAATTGTTCCTCCTCCATATACTACTAACAAATATCCTATTGTGCATTCATAAGTATGATGTAACGGCAAAATTGATAATACTCTTGTAGCATTGTCTACCTTTACTATACTTGCTATTGAAACTATATTTGAGCATATATTTTTATGTGATAACATAACTGCCTTTGAATTTCCTGTTGTTCCTGATGTAAATAGGAGTATTTTCATTTCATCTGGATTTATTTTGATGTTTTCATATTCTGAATTTCCTTCATCAATTAATTTCTTTCCATCTGCTATTAAATCTGATAAATTCATGTATTTCGATGTATTTTGCATATCTATTAACATTGTTTCATTTTTTAATTCTGATTTAAACTCAAATATTTCATTTAGGTATTTGTCATCTGCAATTATTGCTTTAGAATTTGATACATTTAAAAATTCTTTTACATTTTCTTTTGATGCTTCTTTGTCTATTGGTACTACTATTCCTATTATTGTAGCTGCTAAATATGATATTGCCCAAGAGTAGCTATTTTTTCCCATTACAGCTATTCTTTGATTTTTCATTCCCATTTCTATTAGTTTTGTTGATAGGCTTTGTACATCGTTTTTGAAATCTATATATGATTTGTTTATTATTTTTCCGTTTTGATCTTTTACTTTAAATGCTGTTTTTGTACTATTTTTTACAGCTGTTTTTTCTAACATGTCTTTTAAATCTTCTATTTCGTATGTTTTGAAATAATTGATTTTTTTCTTCAATTTTACCCACTCCTTATCTAGTTTTTAATACTATATCACAAAGTTTTGTTGTGTTCAAGTGGTATGGTGAATGTTTTTGTATTTTATTGCTATGGTTTAAGTGCCGTAACAGGAACTATATAAATTCCAGTATCTGGGTCTCTTGCAATAACATCTGTAAAACCAACCACTATGCACATAAATTTTGGTTTTTTTATCATATTATTGCAAAAGCTAATCAAGCTTTTTTTGGCATCTTCAACTTGATTAAATCCTAATTTTATCTCAACTGCCGCATATTCTCCATCTCTAAATTCAAGTATTGAATCCACTTCCAATCCAGTAGTGTTATCCCTAAAATGATATAATCTACCGTCTAAATATTCCATATATATTTTTAAGTCCCTTTCAACTAGTGCTTCAAACATCAAGCCAAAAGTCCTTAAATCATCTATTAATTTTTCTGTTGTTAAATCTAAACAAGCACACGCTAATGAAGGGTCTGTAAAGTGCCTTTTTGCTGATTTTCCTACTCTATTTGGAGATCTATAATTTTCACTATATGCTGGTTGATTTTCTACAATATTAAGTCTGTTTAATACATCTAAATAATCATCAATTGTTATTCTGCTTTCTATTAATTCATTTCCAGTAGCATTTTCTCCAATATCTTTTATTAATGTATTATTATTTACTACAGTAGTTTCATTTCTAGCTAAACTTCTCAATAACATCATCATTTTATTTTTATCTCTTTTTTTATCGTCATTTATATCTTTTTCAATAATTGCGTCAATATAACCTTTTGGAATTATTCCTATTTTATCTTGTGGTACCTTTATATTTGATGGCCATCCCCCTCTAACTATTAAACTTGCTATTTTTTCCAAGGTTACTTTTTCATTTAATTGATTTTCTAATTTTCCATTAAACATATCCTGTATTGATACTTTACCTGTCGAATCTCCTGATTCATACAAACTCATCGTATGCATTCTTATTCGTCCTATCCTTCCAGCACCTGAATGATGAATAGTTTCTTTTTGTTTTTCATCTGTTAGTTTTGTTGAACAAGTTAATATATAATTTCCTTTATTTACTGTATCATCACATTTTCTTCTTATAGCATCCCAAGTTTTTGGAATTAAATTCCATTCGTCAATTAATTCCGGCCTTTCGTTATTTAGAATTAAATCTAAACTTAATTCTGCTTTTTCTCGTGTTTCTTCATCATCAAGAAATACTGCACTATTTGCGTGATTTAGCGACGCCCAAGTTTTGCCACACCATTTTGGCCCTTCTATACTTACCGCTCCAAATACTGTTAAATACTCTTCTATTTTTTTATCTACTAATCTTTCTATATATTCAGCTTTTTTTAAAGACATTGTTATCATCTCCTTTTTTATATTTTACACTATATTTTTATACATTTCAATAGTTAATATACATTTTTTAATTGATTTGATATACATTTTTTAAGTATTTTAATATACAATTTTTAAATTATTTTATATTTTCAAGTTTAATAGACAGCATTTCTGCTGCCTATAGTCAATTACTAATATTATTAAATTCCATCTAAACAATTATCATAAACCCATTGTTTTAATTCTTCCATATTATTAGTTTCATAATAATTAACAAGCATAGTTTTAAATTTTCCGTCTAATTCAACAGGAACCGCCATTATTCCTTTTCCATTTTCTATTAATATTTTATTACAAACCATTGACGCAACTCGCTTGTTTCCATCCATAAACATTTGACTACGCATTATCCATAACATCGTTGTTATTGCTCTTTCTGTAATATTTTCTATTTTTTGGATTTCTGTAAATTCTTGATATATTGTATTAATATCCGGAATTTCTGGTCTCCAATTTGTTCCAGATATTAGTACACCGCTATCTCTTAGTACTCCTAATTTATTATATGGTAATTCACTTTTTGCTACAAGTGTATGAACTTCTTGTATGAAACCTAATATTAATTCATCATTTATATGTTCAATTACATATTTCCAAGCATCTCGTAAATTACACACTTTTGAAATTTCTGATGGCTTTATACTTGTAACATTTACATCATTTAGGATATCATTTGTGTCTGCAAATGTTACTGCTATTCCTTCTAGATTTGCACTTTTATAGACTACATCTACTAATAGTCTTTTTGCCATTAATATGTTATCTGATTGCGTCATATTATATTTGTTTTCCATTTTGGACTCCTTTTTACATTTTTATTTTCAATTTATTATACACCTAGAAAATAAAAAATAGCAATAGATTTTATTGCTATTTTACTACTTTTTATATTTAATTTACTTTTACGGTAAATCCGTTTGTTGTATCTCCAGTTATCCATTTTGCCCTGTTAACATACTTATCGAAATTCCTGCCAAAATAAGTAAAACAATAATACTTACAACAAGTGCAATTAGCGTTATTCCTTTGTTATTTTTATATATTCTCATATTGTTTTTCTCCTTTTAAGCAATTTTGTACATAATTTTGTTGTGTATTCATTTTATTGCCAATTTAATATTGGATATCCATTATTTATATTTTGGGTATCATTTTTAAATTCGCTACCTAATAGTTCACTTATTTTCTTCATTTCACTATTATTTTTGATACAATTAGAAGAAATTATAGTCATTCCATTTTTTCCGTTTACCGTATTTTCCAAATAATAGCAATTATCTATACTGTTGCTGTTATCATTCGAATTTCCCAGAATTCCATTCACTGCATAATCTCCACCTTTTATATTTCCAATATTATAACAGTTTTTCACTAGTGAAGAATCTGAAAATCCTATAATTCCAGCTAAATAATTACTGTTATCATTTCCTCGTATGTTAGAAACATTATAGTTATTAGTAATTTCGCATTTTTTTTGTACTGTACCAGCAATTCCCCCAATTATATTTTTTTCTCCATTTATTGCCCCAATATTGTAATTTGAATTTATAATGATACCATTCACACAATTTCCAACAATTCCTCCTACATTGTCACCTTTTCCGTAATATTTCTCCACTATTAAAATTTTTTTGAATTTTTACATTTTTATTTGCAACGCCTACAATTCCTCCTACTGTCTTTCCGCTAGATTCTATTTTAGCCATGTTGTTGCAATTAATAATTTGTGTTTCGTCATATGCATATGCTACAATTCCTGCCGTAACTAATCCGCCAGAAATATTATTTTCCGTTCCTAATATAACATTTTTCACCGTCCCTTTTTCAACCAAACCAAATAGACCTTGGCATTTATCTGTAGTATTGATATTTATTCCATTTATTTTGTGATTTTTTCCATCAAAAATCCCCATAAATGGATTATTTTGTTCTGAATCAATTGTTATGTATACTCCAACCGGGGTCCATCTTTCATCAATATTTAACGTAATATCATTATTTAAATAAATATAAGCTCCATTATAATTATTTCCATTGTTAACACTATCTCTAAATTTTTTAAACTCATCAGCAGTACTTATCTTTAAAACATTACTATCGTCTATAATATCCCCATATTCGCTTACATAATATGTTCGATTAGACTCATTAAATGTAATATTAAAACTATTATCTTCATTTCCATCAATAGTGATATTTTTATTATATTGTTGCCTAAATATTTTTTCAAAGCTTTCTTTATTTATTTTAGTTGTATTACCTATGTTTTCCATTTTACTTGTTGTGATTGCCAAACTAATTTCTTCCTTTTCTTTTGCATAATCTGTTTTTTCTTTCGTTTCTGTCGCTCCATTCAATATTCCATTTTGCCCTGTTAACATACTTATCGAAATTCCTGCCAAAATAAGTAAAACAATAATACTTACAACAAGTGCAATTAGCGTTATTCCTTTGTTATTCTTACATATTTTCATAATATATTTCTCCTTTCAAGCACCTCTATACACAACTTCTTATGTATTTATTTTACTATACTAACAAGGTATATTCAACATTATTAATCAAAATGTAAAAATAAAGTAATACCATTGTAACAGTATTACTTTTACTCACTCCTTAATTTTATATCTTATTTTCTATTGTTTTCTCTTCACAACCTTAAGTCTTACAAACTCATCTCTTTCCTCTTCCTCTAGAGCCAAGCTAATCTTTTTAGCTAGTTTTTCATCCCTAGGAATAATAACCTCCTTAAGAGCATTAGACCTTCTTCCTAGTTTCTCTATAGCATTTTGAAGACGTACCATAGTATTATTAATTTCAGCCAGTTTTATTATCAATTTTTTAACCTCAATAAATTTAATAATACTTTCATCAACAGCAGCAGTTGTATTATAAAACCCATAATTCGGCACTATTTCTAAATTATTCGAAACAACAGATGGTATCTCAACTCCCATTAAAGTTACATTTTTTATGTGAATTGTATCATCATCTTTAATAGCATTGGAAATATCAATTAACTCGTCAAATCCTACATCTACAATCGCTTTTTTTAATGTATCTTCTGCATCTTTTAAAATTTCATTTAGTTTATTTTGAGTGTCCCTTGCTTCATCTTTATAACTTTCAAGTTTGTTTTTTAATATTAACTCTTTTTCCTCAATAAGCATTTGACCATTTTTGTATTCTTTTATTGAATTTTGTAATTTTAATAAATTATTTTTTGTTGACAAATATATTTTTCCCATAGTTTACACTCCATTTTTTTGCATTGGGGACAGTTCTTTTCGTGAAAAGAACCGTCCCCAATACGAAATTACTCCAATATCCTCAAAAGTTCTTCCATCAAATTCAAGGTATCATCCATAGAGCGATTATCGCTACTATCTTGATTAACAAATCTATCCTCAAATTCATTTCCAAATTTCAAATACTTCTTATCTTCCTCAGTCAAATCAGCTTCTCCAAGAACAGTTGCCAAAGCTCTTACATCTTGAACCTTAGAGTAAGCCGAAAAAATTTTATCTGCAAGTTTAGAATGATCTTCTCTTGTGTATCCTTTTCCAATTCCATCTTTCATAAGTCTTGAAAGTGATTGTAAAATATCAATTGGTGGATTTATTCCCTTTTGATATAGGTCTCTTCCTAAAACAATTTGCCCTTCTGTTATATATCCTGTTAAATCAGGTATTGGATGTGATATATCATCATTTGGCATTGTAAGTATTGGAATTTGGGTTATTGAACCCTCTCGTCCTTCAATCATTCCTGCTCTTTCATAAATTGATGCTAAGTCACTATACAAATATCCTGGGTAACCTTTTCTGCTTGGAATTTCGCCTTTTAGAGTTGATACCTCTCTTAAAGCCTCCGCATAAGCTGTCATATCTGTTAATACGACTAATACTTGATATCCTAAATCAAATGCCAAATATTCAGCACAAGTAAGAGCAACTTTTGGTGTAAGTATCCTTTCTACAGATGCATCATTAGATAGGTTTTGGAACATTACAACTTTTGAAAGTACTCCATTTTCCTCAAAACTTTTTCTAAAAAATTCAGCTGTTTCAAACTCAGCTCCCATAAGTCCAAATACAATTGCAAATTTTCCTCCATCTGTTATGTTTGATTGTCTTATTATCCTTTCTGCAAGCTCATTATGATTTAAGCCACTTCCAGAAAAAATAGGAATCTTTTGTCCTCTTATTAATGTAATTAATCCATCTATTGTTGATATTCCTGTATGAATATAATTACGAGGATATTTTCTAGCAATCGGATTTATTGGGTTTGAATTTATGTCTCTTGAAATATTTGTCTCAATATCTCCTAATCCATCAATTGGCTTTCCTGCACCATCAAATACCCTTCCAAGCATTAATGGTGATAGTTTTATTTTTAATGGTTCACCCATAAATTCTGTTTGAACATCTTTTATATTTATTTCGTTTGTTCCCTTATATACTTGTATTGTTGTTATGTCATCATCTAAACGTAGAACATTTCCTATTCTTTTTTCACCATTTTTTAAAGTTATTTCTACTTGCTCCTCAAATGATACGTCTTTGGGTGTTTTTATAAATACAAGTGGTCCATTTATTTCTTCTAGACCTAAATATTTTATTTTCAAGTTTTTTCACCTCTTTCGCAACTAGCGGGACCATTGGGGTCGGTTCTTTTTGGTCCCATTTTAAATTTGTTATATAAGTTTACTAAAATGGGAACAAAAAGAACCGACCCCAATGGTCCCATCTCGCCAGAATTAAATATGTTCCCTATACTCATCTTCCAACTTCTTCAGTCTATTCTTAATCCTAACATCAAACTCGTCAATCTTTTCAATCTCATCATTCTTAACATTATACTTAAGTTCATTATATTCCTCTAAAAGCCCTGTTTTCTTAATTTCAGAAATTGGTATCCCTTTATTAATGAGTTTTAAAGCCCTATCATAAATTAAAATAATAGTTTCCATCATCTTAAATTGTTTTTCTATAGTTACAGATGTATCAATATCATTAAAAGAATTTTGCTGTAAAAATCCTATTCTTATGCTACTTGCAACCTCTAGCAAAAGCTTCTTATCATCAGACAAAACATCTTGTCCAACAACCCTTGCAATTTCAAGAAGTTCATTTTCTTTTTCCAATATTTTAACAATCTTTGTTCTATATTCTAAAAATTCACTATCAACATTATCATCATACCAATCTGATAAATTGTCTATATACTCACTATAGCTTATATTCCAATCTATTGCTGGGTAATGTCTTGAATAGGCAAGTGTTCTATTTAATCCCCAAAATACGTGGACAAATCTCTTTGTATTTTGTGTAACAGGCTCCGAGAAGTCAGAACCTTGTGGTGATACAGCACCTATAATTGTTACAGATCCCGTATTTCCATTTAAAGTTTCAACCATTCCTGCTCTTCCATAAAATTCTGATAATCTTGATGGCAAATATGATGGAAATCCTTCTTCTGCTGGCATTTCTTCAAGTCTACCTGATATCTCACGAAGTGCCTCTGCCCATCTTGATGTTGAGTCTGCCATTATTGCTACATCATATCCCATATCTCTATAATATTCTGCTATAGTTATTCCAGTATATATTGATGTCTCCCTTGCTGCAACTGGCATATTTGATGTATTTGCAATTAAAACTGTTCTATCCATTAGGGGTCTTCCAGATTTAGGGTCTTTTAGCTTTGGAAAATCTTCTAAAACTTCTGTCATCTCGTTTCCACGTTCCCCACATCCTATATAAACAATTATATCTGCATTTGACCATTTAGCCAATTGATGCTGAGTTACTGTTTTTCCTGTTCCGAAACCACCAGGTATCATTGCTGTTCCACCTTTTGCTATTGGAAACAAAGTATCTATTACTCTTTGTCCTGTAATTAAAGGAGTAGATATTGTAAGCCTATTTTTATATGGTCTTGGCTTTCTAACTGGCCATTTTTGAACCATATTAAGCTCTAAAATTTGACCTTCTTCTATTGTTTCAATTTTAGCAATAGTTTGGAGTACAGTATAATCTCCCTCATTAGCTATTTCTATAATTTTCGCCTTGCAATCAAATTTATTCATTATTTTATTTGTAATAAGCTCAGTTTCCTTTACCTCACCTATTATAGAATTAAGAGTTACTATGTCTCCTACTTGAACTTTTGGTACAAAATGCCACTTTTTTTCGGTATCAACACCAATATTTGAAGCTCCTCTTTTTATAAAATCTCCATATTCATCTTGTAAAGATTTAAGTGGTCTTTCAATTCCATCAAATATATTACTTATTATTCCAGGGCCTAAAACTAAAGTTAAAGGTTCTTCTTTGCCTATTACATCTTGACCAATTTTTAATCCCGTTGTTCCCTCATATACCTGAATTGTAGCAATATCTCCAGTTAATTTTATAACTTCACCTAATATTTTTTCATCTGATATATGAACAATATCGTGCATAGCAAAATCGCCATCGCCTTTTGCCTTTATAACTGGTCCATTAATTGAAATTATATACTTTTTTTGCATTTGTTTTATCCTTTCAATTTTTCATCAATTTTGTTTAATAAAGTATTGTCAATAACAATTCCCTGTGGTCCATTTTCTAAAATACATCCACCTATATATTTGCTATCTATTTCTTTTAATTTTAGATTGTATTTTTGTGTTAAAAAATCTGAATATTTTTCTAAATCTAACTTTGTTAAACATATATAAGTTTCTGTTTTATCGTCAATCTTTGTTAATCCGTTCATCTATACTTTTTATCAAAACATCTTGATATCTATCATTTTTTACAAATTCTACAAGTCTATTTCTAATCTCATTTTTTAGATTTTCTTTTAGATTTTTTTGTTCATCAATAATTTCTTTTTTACATTGAATTTCATAATTATACACTTTTTTGTTATAATCTTTTTCTATTCTTTGTGAAGTCTTATCAAAATTTGCTTGCTTTTTATTTTCATATTCCTTAATTTCTTCTTCGATTCCTGTTTTTATTTCATTATCAACGTCTTGCTCAATTTGCCTATATTCTTTATTTGATATCTCCTCTAAGCTCTGTCCGAATTGTTGTAATTTTTCATTTACATCCATTCTTTTTCCTCCACTGCTATATAATTGTTATAAGCGGTAATTTTTTATTTATTCTTATGTCATCAATTTTTTCTTTTGCTTTATTGTAAATCTCTTTACTTATAACAAGTATACCAATTTCACTTGTTCTTACCACTTCGTCTATTTTTTCTTCTATATGGTCATTTTCTTGCAAAGTAATTCCCTCACATCCTGCAAGTTTAAGACCAATTTCTAGATCATTATTCTCTGTTATGCAATAAATTTTCATTAGAACGACTCTCCTTTTTTCCATTAAGATCGTTTCTTTTTTTATTGGGACCGTTTCTTTTCGCGAAAAGATCATTTCTTTTTGTGAAAGGAAACGGTCCCAATGAGAAAAGAAACGGTCCTTTCAAGAAAAATTAAACTTTACTTATAATCATAATAGCAATTATCAAACCATAAATAGCTATACCCTCAGCAAGACCTGCAAATATAACTGTTTTACCTAATAAACTTGAATTTTCACTTATTGCTCCAACTGCGCTTGATGCAACAACCGCAACAGCTATACCTGAACCAATTGCGGATAAACCTATTGCTAAGGCTGCAGCAATTAACCCAAGTCCTGAAGAAGAATTTGATGTTTTATCATCATTACTGCTTCCTTGTGTTCCCGTTACATTTTCTGTTGTACTAGCCATTACCTCATTAGATGTAGCTGGCACACTTGTTGTTTGAACCTCATTTACTGCATTTTCAGTATTTGTATTTTCTGCTGATACAGATTTTGTTGCTTTTGAAGCTGAAACTTTTGATGCTGCATATACTCCTGTTGTAAGTGAAACAACTCCCATAATTAATATAATTAATATTACACATATTTTTTTTGACATTTTAAAATTCCTCCTACTTTTTTCTGATTGGGGACAGTTCTTTTTGGAAAATGTCCCAAAAAGAACCGGTCCCAATGGGACATCCCCAACACAAAATTATTCTTCTAACTGTGACTTAATAGACTTATATTCTTTTCCACTACCATCATAAAATCTACTAAATAATTCATAATACTCTAGTCTTAAAGTTTGAATTTCAACAATTAATCCCTCTAAAACCAATACTATAACATTTCCAAGTATAGCAATTAAAATATTTCCTGCACCTGTTGACATATCTGCTAATAAATACACTGCCATACAAAGTCCTGCATGATTTATAGCAAATGCTGCTAGTCTTAAAAATGATATTGTGTTACTTAAAAATGAAAGTAACATTTCAATTATTTCAAATATCTTCTCTACAATCGGTGTCGTTGCTTTTTCTTTTTTCTTTTCTAAGAAATTTGAAATTTGGTCATTAAACATTATAACTATTACAAGAACTAATGCTATTGCAATTATTACATTAATTGATACAAGCATTTTTCCCTTTAAAAAGTAATATGCTACACATACCAATACAAATGAATATAAGGCTACTCCTGCAACACCATTTTTATCTAAAAATATTTTTTTCATATCTTTGTTTTTAATACCATTTATAATATTTAAAAACATTGCCATCAATATAAAAATTGTTCCTACAACTATTCCATATACAAGCATTGTGTTTATATCATTCATTGGGCTAATTAAAACTGGTTTTATAATGTTTTCTTTTCCAAATACACTTCCATATAAAACTCCAAAAATTGTTGATGATAGTCCTCCTGCAAATAGAATTGCACCAGATGTTTTTTTCTTTTTTAACAATAATATTATTCCTAAAATTAGAAATACTAGGCCGTGTCCCACATCTCCAAACATAAAACCAAACATAATAAACGTTGTTAGTGCTACAAACCACGTTGGGTCTAGCTCGTCCATTTTGGGCATTCCGTACATTTTTACTAGTTCCTCAAATGGCTTTATTATTTTATTGTTTTTTAGCTTTGTTGGCGGATTTTCTCCATCTCTTACAACATAATCTATATCTGGAATTCCTTCAAGTTTTTTCTGCATTTTTCTTAAATTATTTTCTGGAATCCAAGCTACTACGTAAAAGCTCCCATTTTGGTCGTGAACTATATATTTTTTTATTGTGTTGATTTTATCATATGTTTGTAGTTCTCTATAAAGTGATAAGATTTTAGTCATTCCTTCTTTTCTTATTTTTTCAATTTGAGTATTTAACTCACCGTTTTCTCTTTCTTTTGCGTTTATTTCTTCTTTTAAATTTCTTAAATACTCTTTAGGCGTTCTTATTAAATCATCAGGTAATAGTTCTCTTTCAAACTTTTGTATATTAAATATTCCGTCTACCTCACTTACAAACTCTGTTGTCGTAAAATATATTATCCAAGAAAGGTCTCCTTCTTCTTTTACCTCCAGCAAAATAATATTCAAATTTTCCAGCTCTTTTTTTATTTCTTCTAAATTCTTTTTTGGTATACTTCCATATCTAAATTTAATATACTGTAAATCATAAAGTTTTTTCATATCTATGTCAATATTTTCAAGCCTTGAGGCTTCTTCAATTTTTATAAGAGCTTCTTCATTTTGTTTTTCATTCAAATTAATCTTCTTTACGCATTCATCATAACTTTGCTCAAAATCGCCTATCTTTTGTGATATATCCTCTACTCTATTTTCAAGTAATACCATATCTGAATCTTTTGTATATTGTATTTTTAATTTTTCCAAAAGATTTTCACATCTTTTTAATGTTTCTTTTATTTTATAGTCATATTCAAAATACTCAAGTTTCCAACCTTTGTTATATATTTTTTTTGCATCTTCAATTTGAACATCACTTTTAAATAAAACATTTGCCAAAAATCTATCTAAATCTCTGCTGTTTCCCTTAATTCCTAAAAGTTTTACTTTTTCAATTGACATTTGTCAGCCTCCTTATCGAACTAATCTTTTTAGGATTTCTGTTTTATCCATATTGTATCTTATTCCTTCAATTGTGTTTATTATATCATTATTTTCGTATTCAATCATATTTACATAAGCCAAAATGTATGCAATAGATGTAATATCATTTCTAAAAATCTTTTTATTTACCTCATATAAATATTTATCTATATTTTCCTCTAAACTACTTTCTTCTGTAAAAACTGATTTATATATTGTTTTACTCATTATTTCTTTTATTTCCTCAAAAGAATTTGTTTGGATAATTTTTTGAATTATATTAGGTTTTAATTTGTAATATCTTTTTATAAGAATTTGATTAATTTTTTCACTTTCAAAATTGTAATATTTTTTTATTCTAAAAATCCATAAGACATTCAATAAATCTATTTCTGAACCAATTATTTTTTTTGAATTTACTTCGTTTTTTACTGTATCATATAGTGTTTCAAAATATAATTTATCTATCTCGTTTTCTACCTCAAAAACATTTATATTTTCCTGTTCTTGATATTTCTTTAGAATTTTATTGTATTTCATCCTTTTTATAGCCCCAAAAAACTCATAAAAATTCTGAACTGTTTCTATTCCTCTTATGTCATTAAACAACGCATTTGTCCACATTTTTACGTTTTGAACAATTATATCATCTGTTTTGTCATCTGAAAATAATTTTCTGAAAATACTTTTCACACATTTAATTTCATATTGCAATAGAAACATTTCAAATATTTCTTTGTCTTTATTGTCTAATAATTTTTGTATTTTTAATATATCATTTATTTGGTCTTTTTCTAACAAACTTTCTATTTCGAGCCTGTCTATATTTTCATCGGCATTTTTGAATATGTCACATTTGCTTTTTAAAAGTAATATTGCATTTTTCAAGTTATTTTGTTTTATCAAATCTTCTAAATCGTTCTTTGTAATTCTTTTGGCATACATTCCCTTTATTTTTGAATTCAAATTAGGGTATTTTACTCCTAGAATTTCCATTGTTTCTCCTTTTTAGACAATTTCACTCAACATTTTTTCTATAATTTGTTGCTTTTCTTGTTCATATTTTTCTCTTATTTTGTTTATTTGTTTGTCTTTTTCTTCGTCTAATTTCTTTTTAGATTCCTCAAACATTTTATCATATTTTTCTTGAGTTATCTTTCTTTTATATAGAAATCTACTATCTATTTCTTTTTTTTCTTTTTCGATAGTCTCGCTAATATATGTTTCAATATTTTCTTCTTTTTGTTTTATTTGTATTATTTTATTTTTAGCCTGATTATCTAAATTAATTATTTTATTTAAAATCCCATCCATATAATCATTCCTTTTTTCAATTTTATATTATATATTTTTTTCAAAAAAATACAAGAGTTTTTTTATAAATTAATAATCTCTTTTGCTTATTATTGGATACTCGAAACTTTTTCCACCCTCGGAAAATTGATATGATAAGATGTGATCCTTTTCAAATGAAACTGTTCCTTTTAGAAAATATCTGTATTTATAAACATTGGCTTTATAACCATTTCCTATTATAATAGGATCATCCCAAGTAGCATCAATTTCATACCATATTCCATCAATTTTTACACAATTCCACGCATGGCTTTCAGTTTGTCCAGAACTATTTGTTCCTGTTCCTTGCATTATTTCACATTTTATTCCTGCTTGATTTGCCAAATATTTTAATGATTTTGCATATCCTTCACATACACATTTTTTTCCAATTAGTGCTCCATAAATACTATAAGTTCCTGTAGCTTGATATGTAGAATCATAATCTATATTATCTACTAAGTAATCATGTATTTTCATTATTTTATCATAGTCTGTTCCTGTTAAGCTATTTATTATGTTATTTTTTATATTTTCTACTTGATTTATTGCAAGTTTAATTTGATCTACATTTCCAAAATCATCAGATAAATATGTTTTTCCACTTGCTGGTGATATGTATACATTGTGAGTAGTTCTTAAAAATTTTGTCGTTGTTTCAATATTTAATAACATTTTATTTACATCTATATAAAATAATTCTGGATTGTCATGCATAAATGCTTCAATTGCTGTTTGATAATCTTTTCCTAGTTGCTCAGCTCCATCATCAGTTGATAAAGTATCTGAAAAAGTGTCTGAAAATTCTATTTTATAATTTCCAAGTTTAAGATTATCTTTATTTTCAAGCATTTTATCATATATAATTTTTTGATTTCCAAATAATTGGTTATAAAAATATTTGTTTATAGCTATATCTGTATTTGTATTAGGTACTTCTTGTGAAGATTGTAAATTTTCACTGGTATTTCCCTGTACACTACTTATATTTGATTTTGTTATTTCTAAGTTTCTACTTTTTTCTTCTTCTGGTTCCTCTGTTACAATATTTCCGACAGTATATGTTTCATTGATAGCTTCTTCTCCAACAATATCCATATATATTGCTCCGCCTAAAACTATGCCTCCAAATAATAATACTATTAATAAAATAGTTAATATAAAAGTTGTAAATTTATTATTCATTTGTTTTTTCCTTTCATTTTTTCCTAAGTTTATAATAACAAAAAAAAATAAAAATAGCAATAAA
>ERZ827101.225-NODE-225-length-94823-cov-8.399143_pt1 | contig 94823 bp, 76 predicted proteins | sample MGYA00519869_ERZ827101 | MGnify/ENA primary metagenome ERZ827101 (study PRJEB31778, sample SAMEA3449256) | human gut metagenome | biome: human gut; feature: human-associated habitat; material: faeces | place: United Kingdom | collected 2010/2012 ...
GCCTGCAATGCACAGACAGCAAGCCCTTTCGGCTGCTTGAACAATTTTTACTTCAAAATATTGTCTAACTTTTAGGGGTCACTTCATTTATCCTGCTTTCTTTTTCGTCCTCGAAAAAGGCTCGAAAAGCGCAGGAAACGCAGTCATACCAACATTTCCAACACATTGGTCGCACGGCCTTCAACACCTCCGGCACAAACGCCGCACGTTCGCTTTCACGAGCGAAAGTGGGTACACACTCGGCTTTCGGAGAAGGATCACACACAAGGGCTCACACGCCGAAACAGGGGCCTTCCCTTCTGCGATCACAGTGCGGCTTTGTGCTGCCAGCGAAATCCCTTTTATTCCACCGTGCTTTTATATATATACATTTCCCGGTTCTCTGTGGCCCCTCACTATCGGCAGAAGAGAAAAAGTCAGCGAAGATGCCACCGCAACTCTGTCCCCAACCATTCCTCATTGCGTTTTTCAACTTCGCTCACAAATGGCCCACGTTCGCTTTCACAGACGAAAGCGAGTAACACACTCGGCTCTCTGAGAAAGATCGCACACAACGGCTTACACGGCGAAACAGGTGGCGTTTTGGGTGGGGGGGTGGTATCACTACCCCCGGCGTGCTTTGCGTGCTGCCGAAACGCCGAACGTCCGCTTGTCAAAGCGGCTCATTTGTCGTTTTCTGAGGTTGCCGAGCAGCACTCCCTGCGCGGTCACTTTTTCTGCTAATATGCAGATATCCCTGTCGGTAATTTCAGTAGCAAACGCTTTTACGTTATGGTATGATAAGTCCCACAAATCCGGACTTTTCGGAGATGAGGGTGAGCCAGAATGACAGAAAAGGAAAAAATGCTGAGCAAATGCTTCATGACGCGAATGATGCTAAGCCGTCAGTACAGCGGAAAGAGCATTTTTCTTCCCGCATCGTCTGCGGGGACTGCGGCTCCTACTTCGGCTCGAAAGTCTGGAACTCGACCTCAAAATACCGCAGGTTTATCTGGCAGTGCAACGGCAAATTTAAGGGTGAGCACAAATGTGAGACGCCACACCTGGACGAGGAAATCATTAAAGCGCGGTTCGTGACCGCCCTTAACGCTATCATCGAAAGCAAAGACAACATCCTTGAGGATTGCCGATTGATGCAAGCCACCCTGACAGACTGTACAGGGATTGATACAGAAATCGAGAGTCTGCTTGAGGAGATCGAAGTTGTAACCGAACTCACAAAACGCTGCATAGCGGAAAACTCACAGATGGCACAAAACCAGGAAGAATACGCTGCCCGGTACAATGGGTTTGTGGAGCGGTACAAAAAAGCCAAGGCACAGCTTGAGCAACTCCGCACCACAAAGGCTGAACGGGAAGCCCAGGCAGAAGCCATCGGAGCGTTTATGTTTGAGGTGCAGGAATTAGATACCATTACCGAGTTTGACGAAAAGCTCTGGCTGACCATAATCGACACGGTGACCATCCACGCAGACGGACGGATGACCTTCAAATTCCAGGGCGGCACTGAGATTGATGTATAAATAAAATAGGGCAACGCTCAGTTATGAAGCAAACACCTTGATAGCTGGGCGTATTCTTGTTTTGCGGGACATTCGTCGTTAAGCAACAATGAAAAAACCGCTGACCTATTGACAAAAACAAATTCTCTTGCTATAATGATAGTGATACTATCGATTGTATGACTATCGTTGTGGAGGCGCAGAATGTCAAAACCGGATAAAACCCTCGATCCGAAAATCCTGGACGCTGCAAAAAAGGAGTTTCTGGAGAAGGGCTATGAAAAGGCATCGACCAATGCTATCTGTAAGAGCGCAGGGGTAACATGGGGTGCTCTACAGAAGCGGTATTCCGGGAAGGACGCGCTTTTCTGTGCGTTGGTCGCACCTGTTGCAGAGGAATTCAAAGCGACCCTGATTGGAAGCAACGAGGATTTTCACGCCCAGACGAAAGAACAGCAGGAAGCCACGGCCCTTCATGAGGGTCGGGATGGAAATCCGTTCGTGGACTACATCTATGCGCATTTCGATGTGTTCCGGCTTCTCCTGTGCTGTGCGGGCGGCTCGTCCTATGGACACTATATGGATGATCTGGTGGACATCTTGGAGCGCTCCACCCGCCGTTTTATGGAGGCTACCGGTCACGAGGCCGTTATCAATGGGAAAAAGGCCGGAGAAAAAACCGTGCATATCCTCATCAGTTCCTATCTTTATGGGCTGTTTGAGCCGGTGGCACACGAGATGGAGAAAGTCGAGGCTATCACCTATGTGAATGAGCTGAAATATTTCTTCGATGTGGGCTGGGCCGATATTCTGAGTTTGAAATAGTCCTGTTTGAAACCATCCGCCACTATGGGGATGGTTTCAAACGGCCCGGTAGTTAGCGCACTCTAACTCATAAGGAGCAATGATATGAATCAAACATCGAAAACAATCGGAAAGCTCCTGAAATTTTCAGGTCCATTCCGCATCACGATCCTGCTGTCTGCCGTGTTTTCTGCTTTTTCAGCGGTCATTAACCTCAAAGCCTATCTCTGCGTATATGGGGTCGCAAAGGTGCTGATCCAGTCCTCCGGCAATTTCGGGGCGCTGGACCTGGCGGCCATGAAAGCACTGGGTATGCAGGCAGTCTGGTATGTGTGTATGGGCTTTGGGACCTACGGTATGGCACTGCTGTGTTCTCACATCAGCGCCTACAACACGGTGGCGCGGATACGGATGCAGCTCATCCGCCATCTCGGTACCCTGCCATTGGGCTATCACATCCTGCACCCCAGCGGGAAGCAGCGGAAGATCATCGAGAAGAACACCGACAATCTCGAAATCCTCATCGCTCACAATATCCCGGACTATGTGCAGTCTTTGGTGCTGCCCGTTGCGTTTCTGGTGTTCATGTTCCGGTATGACTGGAGGCTGTCGCTCATCTGCCTTGTCCCTATTCTTATTGGTTTCATTCTCCTTTTCTCGATGCTAAAGGGTGAGAGCAGCGGTTTTATCGGGCAGGTGCAGAAATCCGGGGAGGACATCAGCAATGCCGCCACGGAATATGTCCGGGGGATCGCGGTAGTCAAGACCTTCGGGCAGACAGCATCCTCCTTCCGGCGCTATCAGCGGGCGGTGAAGGACTACGCCGACTTCATGACGAAATATGCATTTTCCATGGAGAATGCCTTCAGCCTGTACACCACCATTGTCAACGCTGTGTTCCTCTTTCTTATTCCCGGCGGCATTGTTCTTTATAACCTTGGCGGCGGAGCGGAGAAAACCATCATGACCTTTGCGTTCTTCGCTGTACTGATTCCGCTGGTGGCTTCCATTCTGACAAAGCTGATGCACAGCTCCTCTAACCTAATGCTGGCTGACGCCTCGTTCACAGCTATCGAGGAAATGCTGGCAGAGAAGCCCCTTGCAGAGACAAAAAAGCTGCAGGTTCCTCAAAATGGGGAGATTTGCCTGAACCATGTGTCATTCCAATACGAAGCAGGCGTGAAGGCGCTGGACGATGTGTCTCTAACTATCCGCCCCGGTACTGTAACTGCATTGGTGGGAGAATCCGGCGGCGGAAAGAGCACGGTCGCCAACCTCATCGCTCGATTCTGGGATGTGAGCGAAGGCTCCGTCACCGTGGGCGGCGTAAATGTTCGGGAGTTGGACTATGCCGATTGGATGAAGCACATCAGCATCGTGTTCCAGGACACGAACCTTTTCAAGATGTCCGTTGCGGAGAATGTCGCCATGTACAAGCCGGGCGCTTCACGGGAAGAGATCATGGAAGCGCTCCGTCAGGCGCAGTGCGAGGATATCTTGGAAAAACTCCCCGACGGCGTAGATTCCGTCATCGGAGCCAAGGGCGTCTATCTATCCGGCGGCGAGATGCAGCGCATTGCGCTGGCGCGTGCGATCCTCAAGGATGCACCCATCGTTCTGCTGGACGAAGCCACAGCCTTTGCCGACGCAGAGAATGAATATCTCATTCAGAGGGCGCTGGATGTACTGCTCCGGGGGAAAACCGTGCTGATGATCGCACACCGGCTCCAGACCATTGTTCACGCCGACCAGATCATCGTGATGCAAAGGGGCGGGATTGCCGAGCAGGGTACCCACAAGGAACTCATGCAGCGGCAGGGCGTGTACGCAAAGATGTATCACGAATATGAAAACAGCGTATCGTGGAAGATCGGAGGTTGGGCATGATATTCAGTAAGTTTTTTCATCTGAGCCGTGAAGGATCAAAAACCATTATGCAGGCCGGTATCTGGCTGGCTGTCTTCAATCTTGCAGCGCTTCTGCCCGTGGTTCTGCTTGCCATGGTCAGCGAGAGTATGATGACAAAGCACTTTGCGGGAGACGGTGGGAATATCCCTTTACTGCCCTATGCTGCGGCACTTCTTGTCATTCTCACCGTGATGTTTCTCACTTACAAGGTCGCCTATCACAAGGAGTATCTGACCTCAGGGCAGGAGGAATACAAGCTCCGTATGGAACTGGCGGATAAGCTGCGGCGGCTGCCGCTGTCCTTTTTCGGGATGCGCGATCTCAGCGATGTCACCGGTATCATTATGGATGATGTGCAGACGATGTCTCATGTCCTCTCCCAGAGTGCAGCGGAGCTCATCGGCGGCATTCTAACGGGCATCGTCGCATTTGTTGTGCTGTTTATCTATGACTGGCGGCTCGCGCTGTATTTGGCGGTATGTATGCCGGTGGTGCTTCTCGTGATGGCGCTGTCCCGAAAAATCTCCGAGGGAACGAACGAGAAAAACCGGAGCAAGAAGCTGGATGTCAGTGCGGGCCTGCAGGAGTATCTGGAGAACATCAAGCTGCTGCGCACCACTGAGGCCATGGGCGATTATCAGCAGGGACTCTGCAAAAAGGTAAAGCGTATCATTCACGGTCTTGCGCTGTATGAACTGCTGGCGGGACTGTCTATTTCCATCTCGTATAATGTGATGCGCGTGGGGCTTGGCCTTGTGATCCTGTTCGGTTCGGGGATGCTGGCCGCCGGGGAGATTACGCTGTTTAAGTTTCTGATCTTCCTCTATGCTGCCGTCCGAATCTACGAACCGCTGACCAGCGCCTGCGAACATCTCGGCGACTTTATCGCGTCGCTGGTCGGGGCTGGGCGTGTTTCGGTATTGCTGGCCAAACCGGAGCAGGGCGGCAGCGAGGACATTACGGTGGATCGCTTCGACATTCGCTTCGACCATGTCCGCTTTGCCTACAACCACGAGGAAGTTCTGCACGATGTATCCTTCACGGCGAAGCAGGGTGAGATTACTGCGCTGGTGGGGCCGTCCGGCTCCGGAAAAAGCACGCTGGCACGGCTTGCTGCACGGTTCTGGGATGTGCAGAGCGGTTCGGTATCCCTTGGCGGCGTTGACCTTCGGCAAATCGCGCCGGAGGAGCTGCTGAAAAACTATTCCATCGTGTTTCAGGATGTGGTGTTGTTTAACGACTCCATTTACAACAACATCAAAATCGGACGGGAGGACGCCACAGAGGAAGAGGTCTACGCCGCCGCCAAGCTGGCAGCCTGTGACGAATTTATTCACCGTCTCCCGGACGGATACCAAACCGTTATCGGCGAAAACGGTAAGACCCTCTCCGGCGGCGAACGGCAGCGGCTTTCTATCGCCCGGGCGTTTCTGAAAAATGCCCCTGTCATTCTGCTGGATGAGAGCACGGCCAGCATTGATCCGGAGAATGAAACGAAGATTCAGCAGGCCATCGGGCGGCTCATTCAGAACAAGACTGTCCTCATTATTGCCCACAAGCTCCGCACTGTAGCCGGCTGCGACAAGATCGTGGTATTGGATAGCGGCAGCGTGGCGGAGGAAGGCAACCACGAGACGCTGATGGAGCAAAAGGGCCTTTATCACAAGCTATACACATTGCAAAGCGAGAGTCTGGTCTGGAAGGTCAGAGCATAAATCAGGAGGTATTTACATGAACACAAAAGATAAAAGCAAGCTGAACGGAAAGGATCTGATCAGCATCGGCATTTTCACCGCCGTATATTTCATCCTCAATCTTCTCATCGCGGCGGCTATGGGCTTTATCCCGTTGGTTAACATGATGATTCCCTTTGCCAGCTCTCTGGTACTGGGCATCCCCATGATGCTCTACTTTTCCAAAATCAAAAAGTTCGGCATGGTGCTCATCACCTACATCATCTACGGCGCGATCCTCACACTGGCAGGCGTCGGCATTTACAGCCTCATTGCAGGCACTCTTTGCGCACTCATCGCCGAATTTATTCTGAAGGCAAAGCGGTATGCCAGCACCTCTGCCGCCATCCTGTCCTATGCCGTTTGCAGCGTGGGTGCCAACGCCAATGTTCTGGGCTTTGCCTTTATGACTGAGGCGCAGCTGGCGGAAAAGACCGCCTACTACGGGCAGGAATATATGGACATCATCTCCGGATATTTCTCCCATGGCTATATGCTGCCGCTTCTTGCGATTACGGCCTTTGCGGGCGGCGCGCTGGGCGGCCTGCTGGGGAAAGCTGTCCTGAAAAAGCACTTTGCCAAGAGCGGAATGATCTGATGCAGGGGATATTATTTGCCGAAAAGCCCAGAGCGCGGCAGCTCTATCTGGACGCACGGACGAAAATCATTCTCTGCCTCACTGTGTCTTTCCTCATGTTCTCTTGCGAGTATACCGGTGTCATGCGCTTTGTTCTCCCCGTTCTGGCGGCGGTTCCCTTTGTATCCTTCCTGATCCTGCGAAGATATCGGAAAGCGGCAGTCTATGGGATGGTGTATGTGCTCTGCCTTATGCTTCCGATGCTCCTTCGCCAGCTGGACGCACCGGTTTTCAGCATCATCTCCGGTGCGCTGGCGGCGATCTTCACGCAGATGCTGCCGGGGCTCGCCATGTTTGATGTGCTGCTCTCGTCCACCACGGTCAGCGAGTTTATCGGAGCCATGGACGGCTTTCACATCTCCAAAAAGTTCTCCGTTCCGGTCTCCGTCATGTTTCGTTTCTTTCCTACAATCCGTGAGGAATACGGAATGATTCGGGATGCTCTGCGGCTGCGGGGTGTCGGAGGCTTGGAGCATCCGTTGGAGATGCTGGAATACCGGATGGTGCCGCTGCTGACGGAGCTGATGCAGGTGGGCAACGAACTGTCCGCCTCGGCCATGACGCGAGGGCTGGACACACCGGGCAAACGCAGTAATGTCTGCCCTATGGGATTTCGTGTGCAGGACATCGCTGTATTTCTGCTCTGCGTGGCGGTAGTTTCGCTGTTTATATTTGCAAAGGTGACAGGACGGTAAGATGATCGAGATCAAAAATGTGAGCTATTCCTATGAAAACGCCGTGACGGACGGCGCACTGAAGAATGTCAGTCTCTGCATCCCACAGGGGCAGACGGTGCTGCTGTGCGGCGAATCCGGCAGCGGCAAGACAACCTTCGGGCGGCTGGTCAACGGTTTGATCCCCTGCTATTACGAGGAAAAGCTGACGGGCTCCGTCATGGTGAACGGAAATGACACCACCCAACTCCAACTCCATGAGCTGGCCGGGACGGTCGGCTCCGTGTTCCAGAATCCCAAGTCGCAGTTTTATACGCTTCTGACCGACACAGAGATCGTATTTGCCTGCGAGAATATCGGCATGGAGAAGCGAGAAATATTGCGCCGCTTCACAGAGACCGTTCAGGACTTCCGGCTTGAAAAGTTGCTTGGGAAGAATGTCTCCCAGCTCTCCGGCGGCGAAAAGCAGAAAATTGCCTGTGCCTCTGTCAGTATGCTTAGGCCGCCGATCCTCGTGTTGGATGAGCCGACCTCGAATCTGGACATTTCCGCCATCCGGGAGCTGCGGGAGATCGTCGCAAAGTGGAAGGCGACGGGAAAAACTGTCCTCATCGCCGAGCACCGGCTCTGGTGGCTGAGGGGCCTTGTGGATCGTGTGGCGGTATTTCAAGAGGGCAGCATCGTCGAAGATGTACCGGCAGACGAGTTCTGGCGCAGAACTCCGGACGAGCTTCACGCGGAAGGGCTGCGCGGTTCCTGCCGCTTTGCCCCGCAGGTGAAAGAGCACCGCGCAGACGCACAATATATCATCTCTCCGTTTCGCAGTTCTGATGGCGAATTTACGCTGAACATTCCGGAACTGAAAATTCCCAAAGGCGCAGTGGTGGCCGTCCTCGGCAACAACGGCGCAGGAAAAAGCACTTTCGCAAGGTGCCTGTGCGGACTTGTCCGCAAGTGTAAGGTACAGATCATCGACGGTGAAAAACGCTATGCAGGGCGAAAACTGAGCAGTCTTGCCTACATGGTATTTCAGGACGTCAACCACCAGCTTTTCTCCGAGAGCGTGTCGGAGGATGTGACGCTGGGGTTGCGCCTATCCGAGGATGAAAAGCGTTCCACTGCCGAAGAAATGCTGTGGCGCATGGAGCTTTGGGGCTATCGGGAGGCACATCCCATGGCGCTGTCGGGCGGACAGAAGCAGAGGCTTGCCATCGCAGGCGCACTGGCGGCACAAAAGGATATTATCTTCTACGACGAACCCACCAGCGGTCTCGACTACCGCAACATGGAGCGCGTGGCAGAGAATATCCGGCGCCTCTCTGAGATGGGGAAAACGCAGTTCGTCATCACCCACGACCCAGAGCTTGTGGAGAAATGCTGCGACCGATTCCTGTTCTTTGAGAACGGCAAAATTACCGACTCGGGCAGTTGGACGGCAGAAGCACTCGAGCAAGTCAGAACGTATTTTGTAACCCTCATATAGGAGCAAACAAACTGTGACTGGCGCATTTTTTGCTGAAGAAAGTATTGCAACCCCTCAGTGGCGAATTGCACCCCCCTAAATTGAGAACTGCACCCCCCTCTGAACCGAAGTTGCACCCCCCTTACACGGTTTCTATCAAAATTAGAGTCATTTGCCAGATCAGTTACCGTTGTTGATACAATATCAACAACGGTAATTTTTTATTTTCCTCTTGTTTTAGGTGCTTACCGCATGAAAATGGGTGTTTTTCGAACATTTCCGGCTGAGAACTAACTGACCGCCCCATTTGCCGCAGCTACCTGCCCTGAAATCACGGCTTGGTGGTAATTGCAATCGTTATAAGATATAAACGATAAATGATTACTTTCTATATACATAGAACCGTCCATGGCTGGGAGTACCCCTGGCTGCGGACGGCTTTTCACTGATTCCCACGGGGCAAAAAGGACAGAAAGGACAGTCGGAATTCGGGCAGATCACCTACTTGTAATTTACCGCCGTCAGAGTTAACATCACACACACTTTTGTGGAGGGTGATGGAATGGACGAATTCAGGGATTATGTCCGGGAGCATAGAATCCAATTTGAGGAGGAATACCCACAGCCATGCCCAGATGCCCTGTGGTGGTATTATGGGGAGTATCATGCGTTGGACAGTCCCCATGGGAAGGTTTCAAAAAACTCCGGGATTTCCTGGAATCGCTCCGATCAAGAACAGCGGTGCGGTGATTGGAGAGCTTGGGTTCCTGTGTGCCGAGTATGAGCGGATCGCCTTTACTACCGGACCGAAACTGAGGGCACAGCTAATGGTGGAATTGACAGAGAATGTCACCAGGGAATGAGAAATAAAAGTGACCGCCCATGGTGGAGATATAGGCCTCGACCATGGGCGGTTTTACGATTATGTTATTGCGTAATTCAAATGGAATAGATCATTTATGGCCCGTCGAATGTTTTTCTCATCTATGCCATAATAATTCAACTGAATAGCATAACTTGTAGAGTGTTTGTGCCTGTGCCTTATCAATGTCGTTGACTCTCTGCTCATACATTTGAATATTTCGGACTTTGATGCCCGATTGTTCCGAAAGTTCTGACTGAGATAATTCCAGTTTCAACGACTGCGAAAACGCCGTCCTGTCCTTTGAGATTCCCTTTGCGGTTCATCAGTATGTCTTCTCCATAATTTTCCAATCTGACGGTCTTGTCATTGATCAGGAAACCGGCATCATCGAGGCTTACACCGGAAGCGCCGAATATGTGACCATTCCGGAATACATCTCCGTGAACAACGGAGACGGCAGCTATTCCGCCATTCGCATACACGGTATCTCTGCCACTGTCTTCCGCGGCAACACGGCGATCAAGGGCGTTTTGTTCCCCAAGTATGTATCTGCGATCCCCGCAGAGGCCTTTGCAGGCTGCACCTCGCTGGAGGTCGTTTCCGGCTACGGTATTCAGGAGATCGGCGCCGGAGCCTTCAGGGGCCGCTCCTCGCTCGGCAAATTCTCCATGGATAAGTACATCACCTCACTCGGAGAGAACGCCTTTGAAAATGTCCCGGAAATCTCCATCAATGCAGCCAACACCGCAATCGCCATAGCCGCAGCCCATTCCGGCGCAAAGCGGATCACACTGAATCTCTCGGATAGTTCGGACGGTTTTAACGATCAGACGATCGAAATCGGCAATACGACGGAACAGTTCTTCCTGATCGGCAACGGCTCCGTATACCGGAATCTGAAGATCAAGTCGGACGCCGCAGAAACCAAGATCAGCAACATGATTTTTGAAGGCAACACGGACACGCCGCTCCAGTTCAGTTCCCCCAAGGTGACCCTGAACCGTGTGATTGTCCGGAGCAGTCCGGGCTTCGCCCTGATAATGAGCGCAGAGAACGCCGAGCTTTCCCTGTTCGGAACGATCGAGCTGAGCTCGCAGGGAAGTAACGCCGTCATCAGCCAGAATGTCACCCTTCAGCAGGCGGATGCCGGTGTCGTCGGCAAGCTGCGGCTGACCGGAAACTATCTGATTTGCAGGGAACTGACAAATCCGTCCCTCCTGACCTTTGTCAGTGGTGAGCTTCTTCCCATCGATGACGAAGAATTTGAGCAAATGCTGACCTCCTGTATTGTCACCTTTGATGCAAACGGCGGCAGCGTGGACAAAACGGAACAAACCGTATATTATGGCCAGCCCTATGGTACGCTGCCTGTTCCGACGTTGCAGTATTATAAGTTCGTCGGCTGGTTTACCGAGGCTTCTTTTGGAAGCCTCTCCCTCCAGCTTGTCAAAGAAGTCTAAAGGACTTTTTTGACAAGCTGCCTGCAAAATTGCAAAATCAAAAGTGGTAGTATTTTTTTGCAATTTTGGTCGCTACATCGGGTGATTGAACACGAAAGGGAACCCATCTCCGCGCTAAGAGCCGCCGCTACGCGGCGGTTGCGCTCCGAAACGCCTCGCTGCGGCTCGGTATGACGGTTTCCTTTCATACTAGAATTTCATAAAAAGCCGCAGGCTTTTTATAGCGCCTGCGGCGCGTCAAATTCTGCACAAGACGGGAGGGCACACCAACGGTGTGCCCTCAGTGCGCAAAGCGCACGTGTTTTTTGATTTTCATAATCAAAAACGTAGGATTACTCTTTTCTTCCCTCCGAAACTTTCAGCCAGACAGTTTTTTGACAGCCTGAAGGGAGAGACTTCTTTTGGAAGTCTCTCCCCCTCTGTTTGTCAGGCCCTTTTTTCGACGGCACCATCGTCAGCAGCCTGACACTCCTACATAAATTTGAACTGTCGAGAAATACAGCATTTTTCAGTGAAGTTGTCCGCTGTAGCTTCCCCCGGCCCGACGGGCGCAGACTTTTCGGCAGGCCTGCATTTGCGTTCCGAATTTCCGCTATGCCGCGGTCAGCTCCGTCATATCGAAAAGCCGGCTTTTTCCGTCCCGAAAGCGCGCGTAGGCGGTCAGCGCATAGTAGGCCTGTTCGGTCGCCATGCCGTTGACCTCGACCAGCTCCGCCGAATGGTAAAAGCCGTCGTCCAATACAAAATCGCACAGCGCGTCAAGCACGCTCCTGCCGTTTTTGAGGAAGCGTGCATCCTTCTGCGGGTCGATGCCCAGCGCCGTCAGCGCGACGATGACCTGCGCGCACGATTCGCTGTTTTCGCTGCCCCAGCTTGCAAAGCAGCCGTTTTCCAGCTGCATTTCGCTCAGGCATTGCAGTGCGCCCTCGATCGCCTCGGCGACCTCCCCGCGCTCGCGGTAGGGCGCGAGCGCCGTCAGCGCCATGGCGGTCATATCCGCATCGGAAGCGTCGCCGGAAAAGCACCAGCCGCCGTCCGCCTTACGCTCGCGCAGAAGTAGGCAGATCAGCGCCTCGCGCGTCGCCTGCTCCTCGCCCGGCTGCGCATCGGGAATTTCGTAGCCGCCGCAGTCCAGCGCGATGAGCGCCCAGATCGGGCCGTTGAGACCCTGATAGGAGACGAATGCCATGTCCGTCAGACCCTCCAGAAGATTCACGCCGCCGATGTCCGTCACATCGCCACCCGCGGCGGTCACACCGAGGATGATGCGCGAATTTTCCGTGGATTTGGCGTGGTCGAGGCGCGCCGTTCCGATTGAGCGGACGTAATCTTCGACAGTTTGCAGGTATGCCTGCGCGGTCTCCTGCTTCAGAAGCCCCGAACGGCTCAGGCCGATGACCGCCCACTCGCCGCCGATGGAACCAACGCCGTAGTCCTCCTGCGCCGCAAGGGCCTGTCCGGTGCGGCGATAGGCCGCCTGCCACGGCTCCTCCGCGCCGCAGGCGCAGAGGAGAAGCAGCAGTACAAGAAGCGCGGCAAAAATTCGTTTTTTCATGCGTCCTCCTCCTAGCGTCGTTTGACGAGGGCACACATGGTTTTTCCTGGCCAAAACGACATTTGGTTTCGTTATCCTCGTTGATGGGCTATAAAAAGCGGATGTATTTCAGGCGGATCCTGCGCAGAAGGTTGGATCTTTTCCACGTTCTGCTCCAGATCTCATCCTTCAGGGAGAGCAGCTCCTGCCGCTGCTGCTCCTGCATGGCATGGCCGCTGAAGCTGGCCTCCTGCCAGATCGCGGTGGCGCTGCGGTAGCGCGCGCGGAGGTCCTCATCCACAAAGGCGGCATAGTCCTCCGGCGGGCAGTTCATCGCCCTCAGCCCCTGCGCGCGCAGGACGTCCATGGTGTAATCATAGATCGCGCGGATGGCCGCAGGCAGGTCGTCCGAGAGAAAGCCCGCCTTGCGTCTGGCCGTCTTTTTCCGCTCCCAGACAAGCCAGAGCACGAACAGCATAAGCAGCGCCGCGGCGGTCAGGATCGCCAGCGCCAGCAAAATCTGGAGCCGGTGGCGGAGCCAGAAGTCCATCAGCGTGGGATCCTCGGTATCGTCGCTCTGCGGCTGATCCTCGGTGTTATCGACCGTGCGGTCATGCGGCTGCTGGCCGATCAGGCCGGAAATGTCCTGATAGCGTTCCGCCTGCTCCATCGCGGAGAAGTACGGCGGCGTCACCTCAAACGGCAGCCAGCCCACGCCGTCCTGATAGTATTCCACCCATGCGTGTGCCGCCGCGCCGGTGAGCGAAAGCGTCTGCCCGGCGGAAAGCACCTGCGCGTCCTGCTTGGTGACCAGAAATCCCTCGACATAGCGCGCGGGGATGCCGTAATAGCGGAACATCAGCGCCGCAGCCGTGGCATAGTGGATGTCATAGCCCTTCTGCGTGCCGTCGAGGAAGTTCAGGACGAAGTCGATCCCGTCGCCGACGGGCGCGAGGTTCGTTTCCTCGTAGTCTATGTAGCTCGTGAGGTAAAAAAGAATATTCTGCTTTGCATTCTGATAGTCAAAATGCGTCTCGCCCTCCTCCACCGAATAATCGCCCAGCTTTTCCGCGAGATAGCTGCGGATGTCCGAGGGAATCGCGGTGTAATTCTGATAGGCAAAGGCATTGTAGGCCGCCTCATCGCGCAGGAACTGCGTGTCCTCCGGAAGCTGCGCAAGCGAAGCGTTGATCTTCTGGTACTGTGTGATCAGCCCCGTCCCGGCAGAGAGCGTATAGCTGCGTTGCCCGTAGAAGCCCTGCGCCGCAAGCGTGCAGTCGCCCACGGCGGACGCATCCAGCCCGGCGCTGTCCGGCAGCAGCTCATAGGGGGCATAGAGATAACGCGAGGAGAGGCCGACATTTTCAACGGTGAGGCTGTTCTTCGTTTCCAGAAGCTCCGGCAGCACCGAATCCGCCGCCGCAGCGATCTGCGCCTGCGCATAGAAGCCGTCCTGATGCAGCCAGTAGAAGCTGTCCGAAGCGGGATAGAGCGTCTCGGCATCCAGCGCGGTCCAGCGGTTGTTTTCATAGATCTCGCCCGTGAAGCCGCGCAGATAATAGGACGCAGGCGTCTGCATGGTGATGTTCAAAACGGTCTCCTGCGTGGTGCGGTGCGGGCCGACATTCCGCAGGTCACCCTCCGGCAGACCCGCGGCGGCGTTGCTTCCGTAGCGAAGCGTCTGCACCTGCTGCCGCGTCCACTGCACGGCGCGATCCAGAAGCGCGGGCTTTGCGCTCTGCCAGCCGTTCAGCGCCAGCGCAAACGCAAGCACCAGCGCGGCGGCGCGGAGCCATGCGCCCATGCCGTCGCTTCCGCCAAAGAGCAGAAGGTAAGCGAGCAGCTCCGCCAGCGCGGCGGCGAGCAGCCAGCCCGCCGTCAGGCGCGGCGCAAAAAGCAGGCACAGCGCGGCAAGCAGCGCCGTCAGGCACCAGAAGCCGCCCGCGCTGCGGCGGCGCGTCAGGCTCGCGCTCCACACGCCGAGCAGCGCGCCGAGCATACACAGAAGCAGCGCCGCGCCGCGTTCCTCCGCGACGGCGAACAGCTCCGGATTCCCGGCGTGCAGGTGCTTCCATGCGTCAAGCACGCCGTTTGCCAGCGCGGCGACCCCGCTCACAGCCGCCCGCCAGAAAACTGCCGCCGTGACCGCGCAGGCGCCCAGCCACAGAGCCGGCGCCAGCCAGACACGCCTGCGCCAGAAGGCCATAGTAACAGCCGCCGCTGCCGCGGTCAGCACGGGAAGCAGGCAGCTCTCCTCCGGCAGGAAGGCCGCCGCCGTCAGCCAGACGAGTGCCGCGGCAAGCAGCGCCGCAGCAAGGCAGGCGCGCAGGCGGGAAAGCAAATCATTACAGTGCAAGGAACACGCCTCCCTCCCGATCGAGCCGTCCGGCGCGCAGCACGGTCACCGCGCCGCCGTCCGCTGCCTGCACATCCTGCTGCTCCTGCCGCAGCGTGAGCAGGACGACATGGGCATAGTTCAAGGGGCCGCGCGTTGTAAGCCAGCGCTGCACCGTGGTCGTTTCGTCCGGAACGATCTGCGCAGCCAGCAGCTCGGCCAGCGCCTGCGTCAGCGTGTCGTCGCTCTCAGCCTGCGCCGTGGCAATGCAGTCCTCTTCGCGGTCAAACCATGCGATCTGATGCGCAAAGCCCGCAGAGCACAGCGCGGCAGAAACCGACGCGGTCAGCTCGCCCAGCGCCTCGCAGTCCTCCGGGGCGCAGGGCGCGGACACGCTGTTGTCCATGAGCAGTAAAATGGAATGATTGACCGGCAGACCGAGCTGGCGCACGATCACCTCGCCGGTCTTTTCCGTCAGCTTCCAGTGGATGCTGCGCACGCGGTCGCCGGGGACGTACTCGCGCAGGGCGAAGGTCTCGCTGGGGTCGTCGCCCGGATGGTGCATGGAGTATTCGTCACTGTCCAGCTCCACGCTGGAGCGGTCGGAGAAGGATAGCTGTACCGGGTACAATTCCGGCAGCACAAGGCTGTAGGCGCGTGCGTCACAGGAAATTTTTCTTCCGTACAGGCCAAACAGATCATAGACCCGCAGGTCGCGCAGGGAAAATTCGAGCTTGCCGCAGCGCTGCACGGAGAACGCCGCTGCGGCGCTGCGCTTCTGCTTCCCCGCGACCGAAAAGCGCAGACGGCGCTCGCCCTGCTCGCCCGTCAGGAGGTTGCGGCAGCCGACGCGCAGGCAGACCGCCGCGCAGGTCAGAACGGAGCCGTTCTCCACGGTGAGCAAGGCTTCCACCGTTTCTCCCTTCTGCGCGGAGAGCTGGGCGCACAGCGACACACGCAGGTATCTGTCGGCCAGCGCGGTCAGCGCGATCTCAAGCGCCGCAGCGCCGAGGCTTCCGGCCAGAATACAGCCCGGCATCGCGCTTTTGCTCAGCGCCCAGACGAGAAGCCACCCAAGAAGCCACAGCCCATAGGCGATCCGATGTCCGACCATGGCTCAGATGTGATCCGGGCGGCGCACCTGCTCCAGAAGCCCGGTGAGCACGTCGGCCGCGGTCGTGTCGGAGATATTTGCCTTGGGCGCGAGGAACAGACGGTGCGCGCAGACGTCGATGAACACGCTCTGCACGTCCTCCGGGAGAACATAGTCCCGGCCGTGCATGAAGGCGCGGCTCTTTGCCATGCGGCACACAGCCAGCGCGCCGCGCGGGCTGACGCCCAGCAGCACCAGAGGATGCGCGCGCGTGGCCTCGGTCAGGCGCGTCACATATTCCAGCAGGGGGTCTGCCATATGGACGGACTGCGCCTGCCGCTGCATCTCCAGCAGCGCCTCGGCCGAGGAGACCTCCCGCACCTGCGTCAGCGGGTCGTCCTGCTGACGGTCGCGGAGGATATTGACTTGACTTTCAAAATCGGGATAGCCCATTTCCAGCCGCACCATGAAGCGGTCGAGCTGAGCCTGCGGCAGGAGCTGCGTGCCCGCCGAGCCGACGGGGTTCTGCGTGGCGATGACGGCGAAGGGCACGGGCAGAGGATGCGTCACGCCGTCCACCGTGACCTGCCGCTCCTCCATGACCTCCAGAAGCGCTGCCTGCGTCTTGCTGGAGGTACGGTTGATCTCGTCGGCCAGCAGAAGATTCGTCATGACCGCGCCGGGCTGATAGACGAAGGTCCCGCTTTCCTTGCGATAAATGGAGAAGCCGACAATATCCGAGGGCAGCACGTCGGGCGTGAACTGGATGCGGCCGTAACGCAGGCCGAGCGCGCGGTGGAAGGCCAGCGCAGCCGTCGTTTTGCCGGTGCCGGGGACGTCGTCCAGCAGCACATGACCGCGGGAGATCAGCGTCATGAGAATCTTTTCCATCACGTCGTCCTTGCCGACGATGACTTTATGTACTTCTGCGAGGATCTGATTTACGTTGCTGTTCATGCGTTTCTCCTTTACCATTCTTTATAGTAGTTTCCGTTGCTGTTGCCGTAGTTGCCGCCGGTCGCGGGAGAGAAGCCGCCGATGTCCTTGCCGAGGGCAAGCGTGAAGCGCACGCGGATCACCGCGCCGTCCTGCGGCTTGCAGGCATTCATGCCGTAGCCGGGATAGCGGCCGTTGTAGGAGTACATCCAGCCCGACCAGCGGTAATAGTCGAATTCGCCCAGAGAGTCCATGGAGGCCGGCCTCGGGTCGTCGCCCGCGCCGAAGGCGTCCATGCCGTCTTCAATGATGATCTGCTTCAGCTCCGGGTCGATAGAATAGCCGTTGTTGATGCCGGGCTTGCCGATAGAGGCCAGATAATAGCTGCTGGCGGAGCAGGTGTAGCCGTTCTCCTCCAGAAGATCGCGGACGATCGTCAGCACGTCCGTGCCGCCCGGCACCGTGACCTGCGTCGGCGGGATCAGATAGCCCAGCCCGACGGTCGTGGCCTCGACGCTGACGGTGATGGTCACGTCTCCCTTTTCATAGTAGACCGTCCAGCTGCGCGTGACGCTGTAGCCGTCCACGTCCGTTGCGGTCACGGTGATGGTGTTCGCGCCCTCTATGCTCAGGTAGGTGTTGTAGCCGAAGCTCGCGCCGGTCTGGCTGCAAGGCGATTCGATCCGTGTGCCGTTGATATAGACCTCGTAATTGTTCAGGTAAAGCTGCTCGTTGTTCCAGCTTCGGGCGTCGATGACCGTGATGATGTCCGGGCTTTTCAGAACCAGTCCGTCCTCCAGACCGATCACCGTATCGCCGACCTCGATGGTCGCGGCAATGCTGGGATATTTGTCCGGCGGGGTCGTACCGGGATTGCGGTGGAAGCGGACCGTCCATTTATAGCTCTGCCGCTCGCCATCGGCGTCCAGATAGCGCAGCAGCAGATATTTCGGCCTGCGCGTATCGACCTGCACGGTGTACCAGCCGTCGGCGCTGGGCTGGAGAAGGTTGTCGTCATAGCGCACCTGCGTGATCTGCTCCTTGCCCGTTTCCTGATTCAGATAGAAGCGGAAGCGGAATTCCTTGGAGTCCAGATACAGCGGCAGCTCCTCGCTGATGTGATGCGGTTGCTTGGTGTCGTTGTCGATGACGGTGTCCGAGAAGCTCGTGGTGATCTTGAAGCCGTCCTCGCGGTAGTCGATGCGATAGGTTTCCGAGGCGCTGCCGACGCGGTCGCTGGCGCTGACCTTGATCACATTCGTGCCGAATTGCAGCGTGACGTCGAAGGTGTCGGAAGAGGACGTGACGGTCTTGCCGTTCAGCCGCACCGCCGCGCGCAGCGGCAATCCGTCGCGCAGACCGTAGGCCACGAAGCGCAGCCCGCTCTCGGCCGTGCTGTGCAGCTCGCTCAGAGGCGTGCTGTCCTGCGCGCGGTAGGCGACGATCACGGTTTTGCCCGCGGGGCTGTAGCTGACGGTGTAGGCGCGGGAAGCGATGATGTTGTCCGTGCCGTCAAAGTAGGCCACGCGCACGACGATGGTGTTCGTACCCTCGGCCAGCCGGATCATCACGCTGGTGGACGCGGCGCGGAAGGAGAGCTCCTCCCCGTTGACGATCACCGTCAGCCCGCGCACCTGCAAAAGCGGCTTTAAGTGCCGGATGGTGAAGGTATAGTCGCTGTAATCGACAGTATCGCCGTCAATGATGCTGGTTTCAAAATAGCGGTCGGGGTCGCCCACCTCGGAGCTGCCCGGCTCCTCGGACGGCTCACGCGACGGCGTCTGGCCGCCGGAGCCGCCGCCGCTGCCGCTGATGTCCAGAAGGTCGCCGATGTTCGTGCGGCCCGGCGTGGTGACCGGTTCCTCCGCGGAAACGTCGCCGGGATCGTCCGGCGTGGGAATGGGATCCTCCGGCTGATCCTGCGGCGGTGCGGTCTCTTCGGGCTGCTCCGTCTGTTCCGGCTGCTCCGTCTGCGCCTCGCTCGGTTCGGTGGAGGGTTCCTCCGGTTCCGTCGACGGTTCGGTCTGCTGGTTGTCATTTGCATTGTCGAGCCGCTTCAGACTGTCGGCGTCGTACAAAAGCTCGGCATCCGACAGCAGCATCCGCGAGGCCGGCTCCTGCTCCTGCCGCTGCGGCTCGCCCTTCTGCAAACTCAGAAAGGAAAAGCCCAATGCAAGGCATAAAAGAAGAAGCAGCCCCGCTCGGAGAAACGGCTCAAATCGTTTTTTCACAGATCTCACCTCTGTTTCGGAACATCACGGGAAGGAGAAAGTCAGATTTGCCCTTCTCCTTCCTGCGTTACATGACTTTATTTTTCTTTTGCGCGCTTCGCGGCCCGGAACCACTTGACCAGACCGAAGATCAGCGCGGCTGCGCCCAGAATTCCGGCGATCAGCCAGACGATCGTCCAGTCGAAGCCCCTGTTTTCATCCTCCGGCTTCGGCTCGCCGGGCTCGGTCGGCTCCTCGGAGGGCGTCTGTCCATCGAGCAGCGCCTGATAGGCTGCGACGGCCGCGTCCAGCGCCGCCTTGTCCTCTGCGGGCAGAAGCGCCTTCTGCGCATCGGTCAGCGCATTGAATGCGTCGAGCGCCGCTTCGATCGCGTCCTTACGTTCGAGCGTCACCTCGCCGATGGCGTGGATCAGGTCGGAAACCGCCTTGACCGCCTTGTCATCCGTTTCGGCAGGCTCTGTCGGCTTGCCGGATTCCGAAGCGCCGGGTTCCGTCGGTTTGGTATCCTCCGGCTTCTGCGGCTGCGAGGGTTCCGTCGGCTTTTCGACCTCGGCGGTGCGGTAGTATTCCTCCGCAGCCTTCAGCTCCTCCAACCGGGTGACATACTGCTTCTGTGCATCGGTCAGCGCGTCATAGCGCTCCCGCGCGCGGCGCAGATTCCGGTTCAGCTCCGCGAGGGATTCCTCCGTCGGTTTCTCCGGAAGCGTGCCGATCTGCTCAATGAGAAGGTCGGCAACCTGCGCGCAGTAGCGGTCCATGACCTTCTGCGTGTCCTCCTGCGAGGTGCAGGCGCCAAGCTCCGCGGCGGCGGCATCTGCCAGCGCGCCGATGCGGTCGCCCAGCGCAGGATATTTTACCTGATCCTTTGCGCGCTGCGCCTTCAGATCGTCCGCCGCCTTGCGGTAATCCGCAAGCAGCTTCTCCGCAGCTTCCAGCGCCGCCGTCTTTTCTTCCGGGACGAGCGCCTTCTGTTCCTCGGTCAGCGCGTCATAGGCGGCGCGCGCCGTCTTGAGCGCATTCTCCTTCACCTCGGCCATGGTCGTTTCGCCGGAGGTGAAGGCAAGATCGTCGATCAGCGCGCCCGCGATGTTCGCGCAGTAGCGGCCCAGCGCCAGAACCGCGCCGTCCTTGTCCGTGCAGGCCAGCAGCTCGGCCTTTGCCGCCTCGGCCAGCGTCTGCACGGCTTCGGCGATCTGCGGGTAGGAGGCAGCGTCCTCCGCCGCCCATGCTTCGACCGTTTCCGCGGCCTTGCGGTAGACGGCAAGGAGTTCCTCCGCCGCCTCTAGCGTCTGTTCGCTGTTTTCCTCCAGCAGCGCCTTCTGCGCCTCGGTCAGACCGTTCAGCGCCCTGCGTGTGCGTTCGAGCTTTTCCGCAGCCTCGTCCAACTCGCCCATGGTGGTCGTCCCGGCGGCGAAGCCGACATCCGCCAGCAGCATCCGGACGACATCCGCGCAGTAGCCGTCGAGAACGGGCGCAAGCTCTTCCTGCCTGGTGCAATTGCCCAGCTTCTCCTGCGCCTGCGCGCTCAGCTCGGCGAGCTTTTCCTCAAGGTCGGGGTAGGCTGCCTTGTCCTCGGAGGCCCACTGCTTGAGCAGATCAAGATCCTTTGCATAGAGCGCGGCCAGCGCCTGAATGTCCGTGAGCTTCGCGTAGTCCTGCACCAGCGCCTGCTGTGCCTCGGTCAGTGCGGCGTAGGCCGCTTCGATCTCCTCCGCCTTGCCCGCAAGCTCCTTCATGGGCGCGCCCTGTGCGGCAGCGACCAGAAGATCGACGACGTGCGCGGCAAAGCCGTCCACGACCGTCTCCGCCTGCGCGGCGTTTGCGCTCTTGGTAATGGCATCGCAGTCGGACGTATAGCGTTCGGTCAGCCTGGCCTCGATCGCGGGATAGGCCGTCTTTGCCGTCTCATAGGCCGCGGTCAGCTTCCGGAGCACGGCAGCGCGCGCCTCGTCCAGCAGCTTCTCCGGGTTCATGGCCTCCAGCGCCGCATGGTAAGCGTCCACGATGCTCCGCGCGTCCGCCGCCGTGCGGATGGTCTCCGCCGTCTGGCCGAGCATTGCTTCCAGCGCCGTGCGCTGCGCGTCGGAGATCAGGGATTCTACATTCGTATGGTAATATTCGTTCAGATAGGCGATCACCGCTTCGCGGTTGTTCTCCAGCAGAAGCTGCCACGGGAAGATGGGATAACCGCCGTTGAGATCGCCAATGCTCTCGATCAGGCCGTCGAAGATGTCCGCCGTCAGCATATCCACGGCGTAGATGCGGTCGCCCTGGCTGCTCTTCCAGCCCAGCGCCGCGCGCGCCGTCCCGGAGAGGACATAGAGGTTGTCGCAGTATCTGCCGTCAATGGGGAAGCCGGCGAGCGTGCCGATGTGGTCGACCTTCGTGCCGGTGTCCAGAACGCCCGCGTTGTAGCAGTTTTTCACAACGAGCTTCTTGCTGCCGGTGGAGGTGGTCTTGCCGTAGCTGCCGCTCTCGCCGCCGAGGATGCCGCCGGCGATGATGCCGCCGGAGATCACGCCGGTGTTATAGCAGGTGTCGATGAGGAGGCTGCCGCCGCCCATTCCGTCCGTGACGCCCACGATGCCGCCGATGCCGCCGGCAGGCCATTCGCCCGTACCGATGACAAAGTTCACGTCGTTGGAGATGTGGCCGGTGTTCAGGCACTCGTGCAGTCTGGTTTCGTCATCACCGCTGGCATAGATGCGGCCCGCGATGCCGCCGACGCCGGAGGCCTTGTTGACCGTGACGTCGCCGGAGTTCACGCAGCGCTCCAGTGTTGTATACTTGACAAGGCCGATAAAGCCGCCGAGTGCGCCGCCGCTGTAGCTGCTGTAGCCACGGCCAAGGTAGCCGCTGCCGGTGTACTGGCAGGTGATGCTTCCCTCAAAGCGGCAGTCGGTGAAGGAGGTCGCACTGGCCACGCCGGTAAAGCCGCCAAGATTGGCGTTGCTGTTGGTCAGGCCGGTGATGGTGATCTTCACGTCGGAAACGCAGTTTTCAAATTCGCCGGCGGAAACTTCCGCGGCCACACCGCCCACGGAAACCTTGCCGACATCCGCGAGCGCGATCTCGCCTCTGACGGTCAGGTTGGAAACCTTCGTGCCACCGTAGGCAAGGCCGATCAGGCCGGCATAGCCGGAGCCTGCCTTGCTGATGTACAGGCCGGAAACGGTGTGGCCCTGTCCGTCGAGGCTGCCGCGATAGGCGCGGCCGCTCGTCTGTCCGATGGGCGTCCACTCGCAGTAGCCGAGGTCGATGTCCGCGGTCAGGACCGCCTTGGCGGAGGCCGAAACGGTGTTGTCGTTGATGCTCTTTGCGAGCCAGGCAAGCTCTGCCGGCGTACCGATCTGATAAACGCCGTCCTTCTGCTCAGGCTGGGTAACCGTTTCGCCGTCCCATGCGTCCGCGTTGCGCGCGGAGGCAAGGAGGTTCGTTAGCTCCCGCTGCGCGGCCTCATAGACGTCCTCCAGCTTCTGCGCGGCGGACTGCCGCAGCGCTTCCAGCTCGGCATAAGAGGTGATCTCATCCAGCGCGGGCGTCGCTGCCGTGTGCAGGTCGGACTTGCTCTCGTCCAGCACCGCCTGAATGGCCTTCTGCCACCGCTCGGCAAGCGCGGTCAGGTCGCCCGCCTGTCCGGTCAGGGCGTCTGCGTACTTCTTTTCCAGTGCGGCCAGCTCGTCGAGGATCTCCTGCCGCGCGAGCTTCAGCGCATCCTGCGCCGCCTGATCCGGATCCGGCGCGGTGTCACCCTCGGCAAAGCCCTTGACCAGCTCGGTCAGCACCTTGCGCGCTTCGGCATAGAGACGCTCGACCTCTTCGACCGTCTTTGCGCCATCCAGCTTCAGCCTCCAGCCCTCGTAGGCGCGCAGGAGCGCCGCCGCATCCTCCTGAGAATACTTCTTTCCGTAGATAAATTCGTTGTAAAGGCCATTCGCCGCCTTGGTGGGGTAGGTCTCGACCTCCTTGAGCTTGCCGTCGATGTTCTCGCTGCCCAGATAGGTCTGGCGGACGTCCGTCACGTCGGAGAGCTTCTTCGCCGCATCCAGCGCGGCGTCGGCCTCGGCCAGAAGCCCGTTGATCGTCTTTTTATTCTCGGCATCGTAGAGATTGCCGTCCACGAAGGCGTGCATCTCCTCGCGCAGCGCGGCCTTGGCGGCCGCCAGCTCCGTGGGAACCTCGGCGAGGGTCTTTTCCGCTTCTTCCAGCGCGGCGTCGATCTCCTCGGCGGTGGTGCACAGCTCGACCTTGCGGACGCACTGCATGACGGTGTCATTGTAGAGCTTGGTCTGCGTTCCGTAGATCTTGTAGTTTTCGTCGCGGTCGCTGACGCGGATCAGTTTGCCCAGAAGGGTACGCGTTGCGGTGAGCTTCTCCCACATACCGCCCTTGACATTGACCGTCGGGGTGATCTCGCCCACGCGCATGGTGTCGGTGCCGTTCGTGCCGGTCGCCGCGGCATAGCCCCAGAGGGTGTTGTCCGCACTGCTGCTCTGGGCGTGCCGCACGTCGCCCGCGCGCCAGTTGCCGACAAGCGCACCGGTCATCGGCGCAGTCGCGGAATACTCATAGGCGGCGTTATACTGGTTGCGGTTGGTCTCGCCGTAGATCGTGCCCGCATTGTAGGCGTATTGCAGGCAGAACGTGGTCTTCTCGTCGGCGTAGCCGACGATGCCGCCGGTGCCGTGGGTATCGGGATTAGACGCCGACGCGCCATACACATCGCCGTAGTTGGTCACATAGTCAAGCTGCGCATTGCTGTCCTGAATGACATAGCCGAGAATACCGCCGACCCTGAGCTCGCCGCGCACCTCCGCGTAGTTGACGCTTTCGCGCACCTTAGCAATGCCGGAGATCAGGCCGACGATGCCGCCCATACTGCTGCCTTTGCCGCCAAGATAACTCAGCTCGTAGCCGCGCAGCCGCATATGGTTCTCGCAGTAGCGGATCAGGCAGCCATCGCTGGGCTCACTGGCCCCGGCTGCGCCGACGATGCCGCCGATGGAATTGACCATATTGCTGCTGTATTTGCTGTCATCCGTCGTCAGGAAAAGGCCGTAGGTGCGGCAGTTTTCGATGGAGCCGCCGGTCATGCAGCCCGCAATGCCGCCGATGGCGGAAATGCCCTTCCAGCTGCCGAGGAAAGCGGAAACCTCGCAGTTGTAGATCTCGCCCGCGTTGGAACCCGCGATGAGGCCGGAGCCGGCAGACTGCACGGCGCGGATGCGTCCGGCAGCCTTCACGTTTTTCACCGTGCCATAGTCGCTGCGGTTGGAATAGTTCCGGCCGATATAGCCGAACAGACCTTGAATGGTGTTGCTTTCGTCGGTGCTCCAGATGCCGTGGATGATATGGTTCTGGCCGTCGAAGGTGCCCATGTAGGGCTTATTCTTCGTGCCGATGGAGGTCCACTCCTGACGGTTCAGGTCGATGTCCGCCGTCAGCACGGCGCAGGCCGAAGCGCTGCTGCCGTTGACCTTTTCGGCAAACCATGCCAGCTCCGCGCCCGTGCCGATCCGGTAGGGGTCGGCCTTCGTGCCGCTGCCCGCGGGCTGGGTCTTCGTCGTGCCGTCCCACTTGTCCGCCACGCCGGAGTCGATCTTCGGCACGGTGTACTTCTCGCGCACGGCAAGGAGCTTGGCATTCCACTCCGCCTTGGCCGCGTCCAGCGCTGCCTGCGTGCGAGTGGCTTCCAGCGCGGCAAGGCCGTCTGCCAGCGTCTGCTCCAGTGTCTTTGCCATCGTTTCCAACTGCTCAGAGGCTTCCCTCGTCCCCGGCAGCTCATGCCAGACGGCCGAGAGCATCCCGCGGTCGGTGTCGAGCGCGTAGAGCTGCTTTGTGTAGGTCGTGTAGATATCCTGCTGCGCCGTAAGCTTTTTGCCCGCAAATTCCTTCTCGGCTCTGATGGTAAGTACCCCAGCCATGTTCTTTAGCGCGGTGTCGGCGATTCCGGTCAGCAGCGCCGCCTGACGCTCGCCGTCGGCGGTGATCGCCTCCGGTTCCATGCTCTCCCAGCCCTCCGGCTCGACAAAGCCGACTTTCAGCTCCTTCTTGGCGGTATTGTAGTACGCCGTCAGAAACTCCCAGTTCTCGTCGCTGTAGTGGTAGTAGCTGTTCTGATAGTCGCTGCCATAGTCACGATTCTGGCGGTAGGTATAGGTGTTGTAGCCGACATATTTCGTGCCGCCGATGGTCTTGCCGTTGTCCAGCGCGTCCAGTGCGGCAGCCCTTGCTTCGTCAAAGGCTTTTTTGGCCGAAACCAGCGCCTTTTCCTGCGGTGTATCCTGGGAAGCCGGCTTTTCCAGTTCCCATGCCAGTACCGGCCAGCCGTCGCCCATTTCGTCAGAGACCGTGTAGTAGGAGTCATCCCCGTTCAGATACGCCACGGCATCCTCGACGCTGTTGGAATAGTCCCACGCGCGGCAGATCTGCTGACCATCGCCCCACTCATAGGGATTCAGACCGTTTTCTCCCTCGATTGCCTCGGAGTAGGTCATGTTGTGCGCCAGATCGCTGCCGATCTCAGAAGCACTGCCGAAGAAATCACCCGCAGCATAGTCGGAGGTAATCGCGGCGGTGCGCTGGGCCCATTGGGGATTCAGGTAATTGTTATCATCCGTGGAGGCAGAAGTATAACAACCGACGATTGTGGGCGTACCATAGCTAAGGCCGATCAGGCCGCCTGCGTAACCGACGACGTCCCCCCCGGACGCATGAATGGCAGCAGAGTTGTAGCAATATTCCAGCATGATATCCGGGTCTGCCCAGCCAACAATACCGCCGTAGCCGTTTGTACCTTCTTCATAGGTGCCGGTGATCTCGCCGTGGTTGGCGCAGGCAATGATCTCGTTGTCCGTATCGTAGACATAGCCCACAATGCCGCCCACGCCAATGGAGGCACCGCCAATGGAAAACGCCACATTGGAGCTGCAGTTTTCGATCCGGTTCCCTCTGCCAATCGCAGCCGCAATGCCGCCATAGCAGAGGTCCGAGTCTCCGCTGTCCTCCTCGGCCGTGACCTTTCCCTCCACACGGACATTTTTGACGGTTGCCCGTTCCAGCGTATAAAAAAGGCCCACATAGCTATGCGTCCAATCGGCATTGACGGTGATGTCCAGCGTCACGGTATATCCGTGACCATCAAAAGTGCCGCTGTACGGCTTATCCTTAAGGCCGCCGATGGCAGCCCAGTCACACCCCGTCAGGTCGATGCTGCTCAGAAGCTCGCCGCAGATGGAGGTTTTCCCCTCGTCAACCAGCGCGCCAAAGGCCATCAGGTCTTCGGCATCTCTGATCTGGTAAGGGCTGTCCTTGGTTCCCTCGCCCTCGAGCGTGCCGCCCGTGGCAAAGACTGTCGCCGGGAGCGTGCCGAGAATCAGCACAAGCGTAAGAAACAGCGCAATTCCTCTTTTCATGATAATTCACCTCATATTTTATGCTATATAACAAGGGGCAGGCGCCCCGCTGACAAGTAAGACGGCTCCCGATACGAAAAAACTCCGCACGACACCCAGCCGTGCGGAGTTGCTCCGTTTCATAAAATCGCAGCTTCCCGGTATGGGCAGGAACCGACGCGCGACCCGACGTATCTGACTTATCCGGTTTTCCCGGCATCACAGTGACCCGCTCGCGGGGCTTCTCACCCCATTCCGTCTCCGGCGAAAGCCGGAAAGCAGCGCGTTTTATATATTTCATCAAATAATCAAACCAATTATACCAGCTTCTGCAAATAAATGCAAGACAGTTTTCCGCCTTTTTCCTGTTCTTCTGCAAACTCTTTCAAAACCCGCGCGGGCTTCCTCATCCCAGTTCCTTTAAAAACTCCCGGATCGCCCGGACGAAGGCGTCCGCCCTCAGCACGGTGGATAAATGGCCGCCGGAAATATAGGTGATTTTCGGACTATGCATCAGGCGAACGAGATCCTGCTGCATTTTCCCGGAGAAAAAGTCCTGATCGGGCAGGATGAGCAGGATCCTGCCTTCCAGCGCCGCAAAATCCGCCTCCGTCACCGGCGTCTGGTTCATCACATCCGCCAGCAGACCGGAGATATGCACATCCTTCTCCTGCTTGTAATCCTTGAAGATGGTTTCGAACATATCCCGGGCGTAGGCGATCTCCTCCGCGCTTTCGTTGCGGATATGGCGCATGCTGGCCCGGATGAGCTTCGGCTTCAGCTTCTCGTAGTTGCAGTGCTTCATGTACCACAGCATGAGCGGCGCAAGACGGTACTTTTTCTTCAGGCTCTTCAGCGTGGCCTCGTCCATGCCGCCGGTGGAGATCAGCACCAGTCCTCCGACCTCTCCGGGATAGCTCTGCACATAGATCTGCGCCACCATGCCGCCGTCGCTGGCGCCGATGAAAATCGGGTTTTAGATGCCGAGCGCGCGGAAGAAGGCGTGCATCCCGGCAACCAGCGCCTGATTGGTGCGCAGCTGCTGCGGATAGTCAAACAGCAGCACCCGGTAGTCCTCGGAAAGGCCGTCCACATAGTCCATCCACATCTCCAGCGTGTTCATGCCGCCATTCAGGAACACAAGCGGTCTCCCGTTTTCCCTGCCGCTGAGCACATAGCGGAACTGCGCGCCACCGACCGTCAGATTCGCGCTGGGATGTGCCGCCGTAAAGCGTTTTAATTTCTCTGAGAACAACATGATTTTTCCTCCAATCCATAACCCCTCCGGTTAGTGTGTGCTAACCGGCATGTTTTGGAAAAGCCGCATTTCTACGGCCCGGCTTGTCAAAAAGCCTTTTCGGCTTCTGTCAAGCAGAATGGGAGCCGTTCCGGACGGAGCGGCTCCCATATTCCCTATGTATTATATTTGCCTGTTTGCAAGGAGAAATGAACCGTCCACCCCGGCTGCACCTGCGCGTCCTTTGGCGCGACGGCACGCAGAAGCGGCGCGTCGGCAGCTGGTCAGGCGCGACGCGCTGCTGCTGGCCGCCGGAGAACTGCGCGGGATACTTTTTCTCCAGTCCTTCCAGACGGAAGCGGCGCAGGCTGTCCTGTACCTTCCGGCGGCGTTCGGCCTTCGTACCGGAGCGAACGCCGCAGAGGATATTCTGCATGACGGTCATGTTCGGAAACAGCGCATACTGCTGAAAGAGGTACCCGACCCGCCGCTGCTGCGGGGTCAGGTTGACGCGCGCGTCGCTGTCAAAGAGCGTCTTGCCGTCCAGCACGATGCGGCCGCGGTCCGGTGTCATGATCCCGGCGATGCACTTGAGCGTGACGCTCTTGCCGCTGCCGGAGGCGCCGAGCAGCGCCATGATCCCGCCGGAGGTTTCAAACTGCGCGTGCAGGGTGAAGGCGCCCAGCTTCTTTTCAATATCGACCAGAAGGCTCATGCGGCTCCCCTCCTTCCGCGTCCGGCAGCCAGAAGATTTTTCTTTTCCAGCATATTCACGATCAGCAGGATCACCGCGGAAATGGCGATATTGATCAGCACCCATTTCAGCGCAAGTGCGTCGTTGTTGATCTGCCAAATCTGTTACCGTTGTTGATACCATATCAACAACGGTAATTTTTTATTTTCCGCCGTCTGAGGAGTGGTTTTTGCGAAAAGCAGGACTTTACCCGAACATTTCCGTCCATCGGCACGATGTACGCCCGGATTTGCTGCGGCCATGATGAGACAGATAAGGTACAATAAGTTGCGCAAATTGAAAAGAGCAAAAAGGAGACATAGCTTGCAGGCTCTGGTAGAATGAAGTCACGACACACCATTCTGAAAGGAGACAGCAAACTATGTCCGAAAAAATTGTACAGCTGAATGAGGAAATTATCAAGGGGCAAATCAAGGAATTAGTCCGCGGCAGCGTGGAGGAGACCCTGAACGAGCTGCTGGAAAAGGAGGCGGAGTCCCTGACGCAAGCCGCCCGCTATGAGCGCAGCGAGGCCCGTCAGGGCTACCGCAGCGGCCACTATGACCGGAATCTCACCACAACCTCCGGCGACGTCACGCTCCACGTGCCCCGGCTTAAGGGCGTGTCCTTTGAGACTGCCACACCCGGCGGTATCGCCGCCGGGAGAGCAGCGTGGAGGAGGCCCTCATCGAGATGTACCTGGCGGGCGTCTCCGTGCGCCGGGTGGAGGACATCACGGAGGCACTGTGGGGCAGCAAGGTTTCGCCCGCCACCATCAGTGAGCTGAACAAGAAAGCCTACGTTCACATCGAAGACTGGCGAAACCGCCCCTTGCAGGGCGGGCGGTATCCGTATGTCTACGTGGACGGCATCTACCTGCGCCGCAACTGGGGCGGAGAGTACGAAAATATTGCTGTTTTGGTGGCGATCGCCGTGAATGAGGACGGTTTTCGCGAGGTTTTGGGTGCCGCTGAGGACATGAAGGAGGACAAGGCCAGCTGGGTCAGCTTCTTCCAGTGGCTCCGAGGGCGCGGGCTGGACGGCGTAAAGATCGTCGTCGGTGACAAGTGCATGGGGATGCTGGAGGCCGTGGGCGAGGTGTTTCCGGACGCCAAATACCAGCGCTGCACGGTGCATTTCTACCGCAACGTTTTCTCTGTTGTGCCCAAATCCAAGGTCAAAATTGTAGCGAAAATGCTCAAGGCGATCCACGCTCAGGAGAGCAAAAAGGCGTCCCGCGAGAAGGCGAAAGCCGTGGTCGCCGAGCTGCGCGCCATGAAGCACTTGGAGGCGGCTCTGGACGACGCCTCTATTGCCGGCTGACTTCATTCAGCCGGAGCCTACAAATAAATTTGCGCATAAATCTTGACGGGACCCGAAGGAAAAGCCCAATGTGCGAAAAGCAAATTTACAGATTTGGCGGTAAGGCAACAGAAACAGCCATCCCCAAAATTGATCGGAAATGGCTGTCGTCTATGATATGGCATTGTCTTAACAAGCAACGAATCTGTCCGTACAGATTCACTTGTCAGGGGATTCCCTGAGACCCTGTTAAATTATGAAGTAAGACCAATTTAAATCATGTACGCTTGTCCGATTCGTCAAGTCTCTTGAAAAGATGTGAAAGTAAACCTAAAAGATCAAGGCAGTCTTTTTCAGTAAATAAGCCGGAATTCATAAGGTCGCGGTGTTCCTCATGACTTACAATATTTCTGCCTCCCGAAACAATTCCCATTGATAACATCTTTTGGCCTTCTGCAACATTGTCAAGAGTTTGCTTGGAAAACGGTTGCCCATTGGGGCGAGTTCTAAAATGTGCGGTTGTCTCAAGCGGTTTGTCTTTGCCAAAGGCATTTGCCACTCTATCTTTGTCCTCTGAAGCAGTTACACCTGATTTATCTTTAAACGCATTTTTGTATCTTTTCATCGCTTCCTGAAAAGCAGAATAATAGTCTTTAGCAATATAATGAGTTTTTGCGGAGTTTTGAACTTCCTTATGTAATAGCCTGTAGTGAAAATAAGTATACGGAGGGGCTAAATCGTATATATTGCGAATAACAGTCGAAAAATAATTATCCAACTCGGGCTTTTCAGATATAGCATTTATCACCTGCGATAGTTTGGGCTGAATTTCATCAGGCACCGCTCCATACCACTCTCGAATATTTACACCACTTCGCCTTGTAGCAGATTCTTCTTTCGCTTTTTTGCGCTTTGCATTCCAATCTTTTACTAAAAAAATGAGTCATGAGTATCAAGGTTATAATTGGTTGTTTTATTAAGCAGGAACATTTTACTCATGCTCAAAATGATCTTGTATTTGCTTTGCATTTTGCTAAGTTGAATTGTATCGCAATCGCGAGGTGTGCAGTTTTGATTGGACACTTCTCCAAGCTTATTTAATAAATTTCGAATGATCTTTTGATTGCTTGGCGTGGCAATATTCCACACAAATTTCAAGGTACATTTAATAACCCGGTTCAACAGATTATCAAATTCACTTGTCCAAGATGTATTGTAGTCCTACACTTTTGCGGAGAAAAGGAGTGAATTCATGCTTTACAGCACGGGCGGATTCGGCTATAATAGAAAGGCTAAGGAAAATTATCAAAGGAGAAATTGACCATGGCTGTCATTGAATACGATGCTTATAAACAAAAGCTGCTGGCCCTGGAGCCCACGCTGAAGGAGCTGGAGCAGGCACTGAATATTGAGCCCGCCCGAAAGGAACTGGCTGAGCTGCAGATCGAGACAGAGCAGGAGGGCTTTTGGAACGATGTGGAGCGCAGCCAGCGGATCGCCCAAAAGATCAAGCGCCTGGAGAATAAGATCAAAAAGTACGATCACCTGGTCACTGATTGGGAGGACACTCTGACCCTGTGCGAAATGGCCCAGGAGGAGGACGACGCCAGCCAACTGGACGAGGTGGCCTCCGGCTATGAGACCCTGGAAAAAGAGGTCGGCGACCGGCGCCTGGCGGCCCTGCTCACCGGGGAATACGATGCCAACAACGCCATCCTCACCTTTCACGCCGGGGCCGGCGGCACTGAGGCCCAGGATTGGACGGAGATGCTCTACCGCATGTACACCCGCTGGGCCGAGCGGCATGGCTTTACCTATCAGCTGCTGGACTATGAGGACGGCGATGAGGCGGGTATCAAGTCCGCATCCATCCTCATTGAGGGGGATAACGCCTATGGTTACCTCAAGAGTGAGAACGGCGTACACCGCCTGGTGCGGGTGAGCCCCTTTGATGCCAATGCCCGGCGGCAGACCAGCTTCTCAGCCCTGGAGGTCATGCCTGAGATCGAGGATGACAGTGAGATCGAGATCCGCCCCGAGGAGATCGAGATGCAGGTGTTCCGCTCCAGCGGCGCCGGCGGCCAGCACATCAATAAAACCTCCTCAGCTGTGCGGCTTATCCACATCCCCACCGGGGTGGTGGTTTCCTGCCAAACCGAGCGCAGCCAGTTCCAAAACCGGGATAACTGTATGAAGATGCTCCGTGCCAAGCTGGCGGAAATGAAGGCCCAGCAGCACGCGGAGAAGATTTCCGACATCAAGGGCGTACAGATGAAGATCGAGTGGGGCAGCCAGATCCGCTCCTACGTGTTCATGCCCTACACCTTGGTGAAGGATACCCGCACGGGCTTTGAGACAGGCAACATTCAAAATGTGATGGACGGCGACATTGACGGGTTCATCAATGCCTATCTCACCGCCTCCGCCAATGGGACGCTGAAAAAGTAAAGAATAAGCGCGGGATAGCCCGCTGTGGCTCTAAACCCCCGCCGCTGACAATCCGGGGCGGCCCTGTTCCCGGAGAAGCTTCCCGTGGCGGTGAAAAAACCGGACAAGCATCCTGAAAAATAAAAATGGCAGACAGCACGCAAACGCTGTCTGCCATTTTGCTATGTCGTTTCGGTCTGTGTCAGCATCCGCACGGCATACTTTAAAAACATTTTCACCGCCGGGGAGGCATCCACCCGGGAGTGCAGGGCTGCGCCCATGGTGATTTGGGCGGGCGGGGATAGGGGAAGTTTCACAACATTACAGATATGCCCCTCGGTGATAAGCTGGTTCATGATGCTGATGCCCAGGCCCTGCTCCACCATGGACATTGCAGAAAAGTTCTCCATAGTGGTAAAGCGGATCTTGGGCACGATGCCGTAGTGTCGAAACAGGGCCTCTACGTCGTCATCACAGCCCAGGGCAGGCATGATGAAATCGTCCTTCTCGCAATCCTTCAGCGGATAAGCGGATGCATCCGCCAGAGGATGGCCCTGCGGCAGCAGGGCCAGCATAGGATCCTCCGCCAGGGGGATCCACTCATAGGGCATGCCCTCCTGGTAGCTGAAAAAACCGATGTCCGCCGTGCGGTCGTCCAGCCACCCGGATACCTCCTGCCAGATGCCCTCCATGAGCCGGATAGACACGTGGGGGTAGTCTTGCTGAAAGACCCGGATTACCGCCGGCAGCCAGTGGGTGGCAATGCTGGAGTAGGCGGCGATGGTCACGCTGCCGATGAGCAGGCCGTTGATCTCTGTGGCCAGCTCAAAAAGGCGGTCCTCCTGGCGCAGAAATTCCCGCACCGTGGGCAGCAGCAACTGGCCGTTTTCCGTCAGGCTCACGCCCTTGGTGCTGCGGCGAAATACGGAGAAGCCCAGCTCATTTTCAAAGGCGGTCACCAGCTGGTTCACTCCCGATGGGGTATAGCGCAGCACCTCCGCCGCCCGGGAAAAGCTTCCCGTCTCTGCCGCCGCCAGTACTGCCCGGCACCGGGCTGTTTCCATAAAAATCCCTCCTCCGTGGCTGTTAGTAATACTTATATAAGCTATAATATTCTATAGCTTTACTTTTCTTGTTATTTATTCTACTATATGACCATAGAAACTGCAAGACCCCAAAATAAAAATCTTCAAGGAGGAATCTACCATGAAAAATATCTATACTTACATTTCTGTTGCTGTTGTGATGCTTGTGATGATGGTGGCGTCCGCCTTTCTGCTGACGGCCGCCGATGCACCTGTTCGTGCGGCGGGCGGCTATGTTACCCTGATTTTCGGTGCGATCGCTACCTGGGCCACTGCCAAAGCACTGCTGGCCGAGCGGGACAACGAGGAGCGCCGTGCATCCGATCATGCGCACAATCACGCTTGATGGATCCTTTGCTACTACAGAGCAGCTATGCTTGACTCTTTCTTCCTCTCTCCATAAAGAAAAAGACGCACGAAAGTGCGTCTTTTTCTTATGACGGGGAAAAACCAAAGGGATTTTCTGCCATTTTGGCGTTTCCCTGTTTCTCGGTATGGCTTCTGCACAGCATGGCAAAGCACTTATCATCCGGCCGGTCTGAGACGGTCTTAATTAAAAGGTCAGCCGCATTTGGTGCCACACAACGTTTCCATGGGTGGATTTATCCGATACCCCCTCGTCTATAAAGCCGAGCTTCCCATAGTAGTGGATCAGCTTCTCCTTACACGTCAGCACAAGGCCCTTGCGTCCCTGCTCCTTGGCCTCGTCGATGGCCTGACGGATCAGCCTCTCGGCGTACCCGTGCCTGCGGTACTGGGGCAGTGTGTTCACGCCGAAGATCATTTGCCACGCACCGTTTTCGTTGTGCATGGCGGCGTTCGCGTACATCTCGTCGGTCAGATCTGCCTCGTCCGTCACAAAGCCGTCTACAAACGCAATAAGCCGGTCCCCGTCGAACATCAGCCAGAAGTGGTTCCCGTAGTGTTGGATCCTACCGGCAAAGTCTTTTTCCGTGGCCGCTTCCGCAGGGGGAAAGCACATGGCCTCCACCGCGGTGACCGCCGCCAGGTCCTGCATGGATGCATGGGTGATTTTCATAAGGGCTCCTCCTTCAAATTATTTTAGCTCAATCTTCATCTCTGCCGTTTACAGCAGAAATTCCCTTTTTATGACTACTCCTCGCGCTGCTCAGCAAAATACAGCCCAATGCTTTTCAGGACATCTATAGCATCTGCGGCAGTGTGGCCCTCCAGCTCAATGGCAACACTCTCGCCGGGGGAGGATGGGCTAAAAAGGGGCCCTCATGCAAATCAATAAAGCTGTTTATCAGGGGGAGGATGTCATCGGCATTTACATTGGCGGTCAAATACCCGTCGGATAGCATATAGGACGGGGTCAAACGCTCCGGCGTGGGGATATGGGCTCCTGCAATCATTTTCAGCATAAGTCTTTCCCTTCCTTCAAATCATCGTCGGCGTCCGCCGCCAATCACTGCCGCAGGGGAGGGGGGAGCCGGGGCATGCCAGGGCGTATACATCCGTCCGGCGGGCCTCCCGGGTGAAGAGTGCCTCTGCCGATGGGCCCAATCGGCCCACATCCGCCGCCTTGGTCAGCACCGGCACACCTGCGTCCTGCATCTGCCGCAGGAGCCTTCGCCCCGCCTCTGTGGCGGCCAGAATTCGGACATAGGGGATGTCCTCTCCGGGCGCCTCCAGGCCCAGGAATACCGCCCACAGCATCCGCCGCACCCGGGCGGTGGGGTAGCGCTTGGTGGTGGCCCGGGTCAGAATATCCCCCAGGCTGCCGCTCTCCTGTACCGCCCGATACACCCGCCGGTACAGCCCCTCGCCGCCGCTGTCGTAAGAAGCGAAGTCGTGCTCGTTCATCAGCCGCAGCCGGGCCAGCATGGCCCTCTCCAGCCGGGCCGGGTCCACCGGGGCCAGGCCCTTTTTCATCTCCCGGCCCAGGATGTCCGCTGCCTGTGGGGGCATCAGGGCGAAGGCCTTCGCCTCTTGGCCCGCTGCCAGCAGCGCCCGAATATGGGAGGCCGAGGCAGTCCCGTGGTGACCGCCGTCCTCCCGGCACACCGTAACTGCATCTGCGGCAAGGCCCCGTCGGCGGATGGCCTTGAGATATTCCACGGCCAGGGTGTTGTTGGGCTGAGCCAGGAGCGCGCCGAGCCCGGTTTCTCGCTCCAGCACTGCCTGCCGGGCGGCGGCGTAGGGAAGCCCTCCGTCCATTTCCAGCCGGATAGCCCGGTGAACATCCGCCCGCAGCAGTGCCTCCGCCGTGGCCCACAGGGCGTCTGTGTCCCCGCACTCACTGCCGAAATAGAGGGTTTTCACCCCACATTGGGCCAGAAGGGATACGCCGCCGTCTGCGAATTTCTCCGCCGTGGCCATGGCCCAGGGAGTGGGCAGCTCTACCACCAGATCGGCCCCGCAGCGCACAGCCATCTCCGCCCGGGCAAATTTCTCCACACAGGCTGCGCCGCCCCGCTGGGTGAAGTTGCCGCTCATGGCGCACACCAGCACCCGGCCCGATTCCCCGGCCCGGCGCAGCAGATGCTCATGTCCCCGGTGCAGGGGGTCAAATTCACATACAACGCCTACTGCGTCCATGGCCGTGCCTCCTTGCCATTCAAAATCTGATTCCATTCTACCCTATTTTTTCGTTTCGGGCAACGGCCTGTTGCAATTCGGAGCAAAAAAAGGTATAATATGAGGCAATTTCAGATTGCAGATAAAGCAGTAGAATTTGCAAGAACCGTGAGGAAGGGTATGCGAGGGAAACCCAACAAGGGTGTTCCTTACCATTGAAATCAGTAGCTTTTGAAGCTCTCTTAAAGCTTCAAAAGCTTAGGCGGCGGGGCGAAAAGACTTTTTCAACACGCTGAATTTGAAACCGAAAGGAGACCACTCCATGAAAATAGGCATGATGTACGCCATGGACGGCGAAATCGAGAGCCTGCTGAAAAACGAAAACGCCCACCTTATAGAAAAGGTGTCCGGTGCATCCTTTTACCAAATCCGTGAAAATATAGTGGCCTGTGCCGGAGGCGTGGGCAAGGTGAATGCCGCCATGTCCACCCAGCTGCTCATCAGCCGCTACGCCCCCGATGTGGTGCTGAATGTAGGCGTGGCGGGCTGCTTTGAAAATGTGCCCATCGGGACACTGGTGCTGGCCACAGGCTTTGTGCAGCACGATTCGGACACCTCCGCCCTGGGCGATCCTGTGGGCCTGGTGTCCACGGTGAACAAGGTGGAGTTCCCCACCGCCTGGCCGGAGAAGGCCAGATCCGCCATGGATAAAACGGGCCTGCCCTACCGCACGGGGATGGTTGCCACCGGCGACTGGTTCGCCACCGATACCCCCCGCAGCCACTGGATCTATGACACCTTCCACCCGCTGCTTTGCGAGATGGAGGGGGGCGCCGTGGCCCAGGTGTGCTGCCGGAATGACGTGCCGTTTTTGTCCCTGAAGTCCGTCAGCGATTGCGTGCTGGAGCACCACGACTTCTTCTTCAACTTCCCCGAGGCCATCCGGGAATTAAACGGCGTGGCCATGAAATTTATCGGCAACCTGGAGGCGGAATAATGGAGCGTATCGCAAGCTTTACCGTGGATCACACCGTGCTGGTGCCCGGCCTGTATCTCTCCCGGCGAGACGGGAACGTGGTGACTCTTGATCTGCGCTTTAAAAGGCCCAACACCGGCGAGCTGCTTTCAAACAGCCAGATGCACTCCGTGGAGCATCTCATTGCCACCCTCCTGCGCAATTCCGAGAGCCGGGACGCGGTGATCTACTTCGGGCCCATGGGCTGCCAGACAGGCTTTTACTTCCTCTATGACGGGGATAAGCTGACCGGCAGCCAGGCCATCGCCCTCCTGCAGGCGGTTTTCGCCCGGGCCGCCGAGTACAGCGGCCCCATGCCCGGCTGCTCCGCTGCCGAGTGCGGCAATTATAAAAACCTCAGCGTGGAGGAGGGCCGGGCCTGCTGTGCCTGGTATCGTGACCTTATTGCCTCCTGGACGGAGGAAAAGCTCAAATATCCCGCAAAATAAGCTGAAAAACTTCCCCAAATCAGTTGACAGGCCTCCCAAAGTCTGTTAAACTATATAAGCCGCTTTGAATGGGTCACAAGCGTCTGCCCCTTGGCAGGCCGCCCCCGACAGCGAGTCCGTAATAAAGGAAAGGTAGGTGCAACAAGTATGCAGGCAATCATCGTGACCGGTGGCAAGCAGTACAATGTTTCTGAGGGTGACACTCTGTTCATTGAGAAGCTGGATGTCAACGCCGGCGACGCCGTGGTTTTCGATCAGGTTCTGGCCATCGTGGATGGGGAGAACACCAAGTTCGGCACTCCCGTGGTGGAGGGCGCCAAGGTGGACGCCACCGTCGTCAAGAACGGCAAGGGCAAGAAGATCCGTATCTTCAAGTATACCCCCAAAAAGGGTTATCGCAAACGCCAGGGCCATCGTCAGCCTTACACCAAGGTTGAGATCGGCAAGATCACTTTCTAAGAGCGTATGACCACCGTTTCATTCCTTGTGGAGCAAGCCCGCATCGTGGGCTTTGATGTCCAGGGCCACAGCGGCTGGGGCCAGGAGGGCGAGGACATTGTCTGCGCCGCCGTCACCAGCGCCATCCGTCTGGTCGAATGTACCGTCAATGACGTGATGGGCCTGTGCGCCTCGGTAAAGATCGGGGAGAAGGACGCGAAGATCTCCTTCCGCCTGCCCGGCGGCCTGTCCGCCCCGGCGGAGAGCAGCTGTCAGAATCTGCTGACGGGGCTCATGGTCTACCTTACCCAGCTCCACGACGAATACCCCGAAAACATCGAAGTGATGGAGGAGTGACCTCCTGTTTCCCCGCAATCATCTTATCAGAAAGGATGGTACTGAATTATGCTGTATATCGGTCTGCAATTCTTCGCCCATAAAAAAGGTATGGGCTCCACCAAGAACGGCCGTGATTCCGAGTCCAAGCGCCTGGGCCCCAAGCGTGCTGACGGTCAGTTTGTTCTGTCCGGCAATATCCTGGTGCGCCAGCGCGGCACGCACATTCACCCCGGCAAGAACGTGGGCATCGGCACCGACGATACCCTCTTTGCCAAGGCTGACGGTGTTGTCCGTTTCGAGCGCCTGGGCAAGGACCGCAAGCAGGTCTCTGTCTACCCCGCCGAGTAATTGGATCATAAAACCTCCTCCGACAATAGTCGGAGGAGGTTTTTTCGAAAAAAATACTCCGTAGAGGCCGATGCCTGCATCCGCCCGCCCACTGCACTCCTTGCAGCGTATCCGTAGGGGGCGGCATCCTCGACACCCCACTCTGCTGTTTTACCTAAAACGGACAGAAAATTTTGCGCAGGCGAACAAAATCAGGAGAAATCCTCCGGCACATTTGCAAAGTTTAAACTCTTTTGCTGTCTTATATTATGAGAAGGAAAACAGATCTTCACCGCAGAAAGGAGGCTCCCGTGAAAACCTGCAAAAAGCTGCTTTCGAGTTTGCTGTCCCTCGGTCTGCTGCTGACCCTATTCGGGTGCAAACAGGAAGCTGACGGTATTTGGCCCTATGCTATCCGTGTGGATGGCCAGGTTTATTACTGCTACGAGGAAGAGGCGGACATAGAAAATGTGGAAGTCCTGGGCACCATCACCTCCAGTGTGAACATCAGCCAGGGACCCGAGACCGACGACCAGGCGAATCGGTCCGACTGGGTGGGCGCCTCCTACGGCACCGCTGACGGGCGAATGTATCTTTATTACGACAACCACTGGCTCAAGTGTTATCTGCCCGCAGAGATCGGCTAAAAAGGGAAGGCCCTCCGGCATCCGCCGGAGGGCCTTTGAGACTGTCGAAAATTCCTTTGGAATTTTCCGACAAAAAGATTGCAGCCTGCTGCGCGCATAATTTGTGCGCCGGTGGCGCACAAATTTCACACTGGCAGCCTGAGAGGTATTTTTCCCCACGCACATGTCGCGGTGAAAAATGATTCCAAATTTTTGCCGCCTGCGGGCGGCAAACTCTGCGAGGCTTTTTTGACACGCCGGAGGGCCCTTCTGCACCTATATAAACTTCAATTACTGCTCAGGCGTTCCCTTCGTCTCCTGGACAGGAGCGCTCTCCACTGGTTCCGCCTTGGCCGCCTGCTCCTCCTTCACTCCGAAGGCCTCCTTCAGGCTGCTCATATCCGGGTCAAAGATGTCAGTGCCCGCCGCGCCTTCGTTCTGGTTGCGGAGCTTACTGTTGATGGAGATGATATTCTTCACCGCCAGCACCGCCATCATCATCAGCTCATAGCTCAGACGCACGGCGATGGGCCCCAGGATCATCAGCAGGATGCCCTTGCCGCCCATCCAGCCGCTCCAATCGGAGCAGAACAGCATGAAAAAGCCCACCAGGATCACCAGCGCCGTGAAGAAAATATACAGCGCCTGCAGGATCTTCTCCACGATCAGGAACTTAAAATTACATGCGTCGTGAAGGAATTTGCCGAATTTGCCCATTTTCTCCCGCCGTTTGGCCGGAACGATGAAAATGAAGGCCAGCACCGTGGCGATGATGGCCAGCAGAATGGCAATAATGCCCAGGGTGCCTAAAGTGCTGATGCGGGAGCCATACAAAGCGTAATCGTACATGGAAGTTCTCCTTTCAGGTTTGCTTCGCGCCGCCCTGCCAGGCGGCACCTGTCAAATTTCTACGTCATCATTTTACCGTATAATAAAATCATCGTCAAGATTTTTCCCATTCCCGGCACAAGGGACTTGACAACGGCCCTTGATTTGTATAAGATAGTAGGCACAAATTGGATTTCCACGTTGAGGGAGTAATTCCATCCTGCCCTGCGGGATGAGGCAGACCCGTCAGTACGGCCCCTCGGGCCCGGGCTGTCTTGAAAGAATGAGACTCATACATAGGCCGCGTGCCTGTGTAGGGTCTTTTTTGTTTTGCCTATGGGGCAGAAAAGGAGGATACTATGAAACCGGATTATTTGCAAACCACTGAAGAGGTGCTTTCCACTCAGGGCAGCTCATCCCGGGGCCTTACCGGGGAGGAGGCAGCTGCCCGCCTGTCGAAGCACGGCCCCAACCGCCTGCAGGAGGCCAAGAAAATCACCAATTTCCAGCGCTTCGTGCAGCAGCTGAAGGACCCCATGCTGCTGATTCTGCTGGCCGCCGCCGCCGTGTCCGCCGTCACCAGCATTCTCTCCCACGAGAGCCTTACGGAGGTGTTCATCATCCTGGTGGTGGTGCTGCTCAACGCCGTATTGGGCGTGGTGCAGGAGAGCAAGGCTGAGGCCGCCATCGAGGCCCTCCAGACCATGACTGCCGCCACCAGCAAGGTGCTGCGGGACGGCAAGATTACCGTGCTCCACAGTGCCGACCTGGTGCCCGGGGATGTGGTGATCCTGGAGGCCGGAGACGCCGTGCCCGCCGATGGCCGATTGCTGGAGTCCGCATCCCTGAAGATCGAGGAGGCCGCCCTCACCGGCGAGAGCGTCCCGGTGAATAAGACCGCCGAGCCTATTGCGGCTGAGGGTGATGTGCCTTTGGGTGACCGGAAAAACATGTGCTACATGGGCTCCACTGTGGTCTATGGCCGCGGCAGCGCCGTCATTACCGCCACCGGCATGGACACCGAAATGGGTAAGATCGCCGGCGTACTGGCCCGGACGGAGCAGGAGGAGACCCCCCTCCAGCGCAAGCTGACCCAGCTGGGCAAGACTCTGTCCTACCTGGTGCTGGCCATCTGCGTGTTCATCTTCGTTTTTGACCTGCTGGTGGAGGGCGATTACTCCCTGGAGGCCATTCTGAAAACCTTTATGGTGGCCGTTTCCCTGGCCGTGGCCGCCATTCCCGAGGGCCTGGCCACGGTGGTGACGGTGGTGCTGTCTATCGGCGTTACCAACATGAGCAAGCGCGGCGCGGTGATCCGCCGCCTGACGGCGGTAGAGACCTTGGGCTGTACCCAGGTCATTTGCTCCGATAAGACCGGCACCCTTACCCAGAACAAGATGACCGTGGTGGATCACACAGGTCCCCAGCGGCTTTTGGCCACAGCCATGGCCCTTTGCAGCGATGCTGCCTGGGCAGAGGAGGGCGCCCAGGGCGAGCCCACGGAGGCGGCCCTGGTGAATTTCACCGCCAAGGCGGGACTGAAAAAGCCCCTGCTGGAGGAGCAGCAGCCCCGGGTGGCCGAGGCCCCCTTTGATTCCTCCCGAAAGATGATGTCCACCGTGCACCAAATCGACGGCGGTTTTATCCAGTATACCAAGGGTGCGCCGGACGAGGTGCTGCGCCTTTGCACCGGCTATATAGACAGCGGCGAAAAGCATCCCATGACCGAGGAAAAGCGCCGGGCCATTCTGCTGGAGAATAAGGCCATGGCCGACCGGGCCCTGCGTGTTTTGGCCGCCGCCCAGCGCAGCTGGGGCGACACCTTGCCTGAAGACATCAGCCCCGAGACTCTGGAACAGGATCTGTGCTTCATCGGCCTTGCGGGTATGATCGACCCCGTGCGTCCGGAGGTGAAGGACGCCATCCACCAGTGCCGCAAGGCGGGCATCCGCCCGGTGATGATCACCGGTGACCACAAGGACACCGCCGTGGCAATCGCCAAGGAGCTGGATATTCTCGACAGCGCTGACCAAGCCATCACCGGCAGCGAGCTCAACGCCTTTACGGATGAGGAGCTGGCGGAGATCGTGCCCCGCTACAGCGTCTATGCCCGGGTTCAGCCGGAGCACAAGGTGCGCATCGTCACTGCCTGGAAAAAGCGCGGCGCCATCACTGCCATGACCGGCGACGGCGTCAACGATGCCCCCAGCATCAAGACCGCCGACATCGGCGTGGGCATGGGCATCACCGGCACCGACGTCACCAAGAACGTGGCGGATATGGTCCTCTCCGATGATAACTTCGCCACCATCGTGGGCGCCGTGGGTGAGGGTCGCCGCATCTATGATAATATCCGCAAGACCATCCAGTTCCTCCTGGCCTCCAATATGAGCGAGGTGCTGGGTGTGTTCACCGCCACCCTCCTGGGCTTCACCCTCTTGGGGCCGGTGCATCTGCTGTTCATCAACCTTATTACCGATTGCTTCCCGGCCCTGGCCCTGGGCCTGGAGAAGGCGGAGCCGGATGTTATGGACCGTCCGCCCCGGGATAGCCACGACGGCATCTTCTCTGGTGGCCTGGGCTTTGATGTGGTGTATCAGGGCGTGCTTATCACCGTCATCACTTTGGCCTCCTATATCATCGGCCACTGTGTGGAGGTGGGATACTTCGAAATGCCTTCCGGCGTTTCACCTCACGGCATGACCATGGCCTTTTTGACCATGAGCATGTGCGAGATTTTCCACAGCTTCAATATGCGCTTTCAGCGGCGCAGCATTTTCTCCAGCCGCAGCCATAACAAGGTCCTGTGGGTGGCTATGCTGGGCAGCCTCCTCATAACCACGCTGGTTTTGGAGGTAGGGCCCATTGCCGATGCCTTCGGCTTCACCCCCGTGGGTTGGGCCGAATACGGTATCGCCCTGGCCTTGGCCGTGCTGGTGATCCCTGTGGTGGAACTGGTGAAATTCTTCCAGCGCCGGGCCGCTAAGAGAAAGAAACGGTAAATCTGTATTCCCGAAATAAAGAGCCACCCCGGGCGCCCTCCGTAAGGAAGGGCCCGGGGTGGCTTCTTGCATCTTGGCTTAGTCGGCTCTCGAAAACGGTGCGGCCCTAATGGCTGCGCCGTTTCCTCGGTGCTGCTTGCGGGCGGCAAACGCTGCAAGCCTTTTTAGCAAGCTGAAGCAAGGGCATCACAGCAAAGCCGCAATGCCCTTGTTTTCTGCATATTTTACAGGTAGCTGCGCATGTCCTCGGTGGCCATGGACTCGTCCAGGCTCAGGGTAACAGTGAACTTGACGCAATTCTCCTCGCTGAAGCGGTCCAGCCAGTGGAGGAATTTTTCCGCCTCCGCCAGATCGCTGCTGGCGGCAATTTTGGCCAGGTTGTCCACAAATACGTGAGAAATATCATAATTGCCGGCGTAGAGACCGCTGATGAAGCCGCGCAGGCATTCAAATGAATTCAAGCTATACTCCCTGGCATTGACCAGGCGAACGCTGGATTTAATGTCAAAGGTCATGTCCGCACCGGGCTCGATGCAGACCACGCTGCCGTTCTCGGACTCCACGGCACTGTGAATCAGGTCGATGAGCTGCTTTGTCTTGCCGGCACCGTTTGCGCCCATAATCAGTCTAACCATAAGAAATCACTCCTTTGTCTTTTTGCGGTTAACTTGCATTTAATATACCATACTTCTTTTCAAATGGCAATGGAGAAAGCAAAATTCATCATTTCTTCACGATTGCTTTTCCAGCTTTTCCCGCAGGGCTGCGCCCAGGTCCTCATAGCCGGGTTTACCCAGGAGGGCGAACATGTTCTTCTTATACGCCTCCACGCCGGGCTGGTCAAAGGGGTTAACATCCAACAGATAGCCGGACAGGCCGCAGGCATAGCAGAAGAAATAGATCAGCTCGCCCAGGGTGAAGGCATTGCGCTCGCCGCAGCACACGCGGATATTGGGGACGCCCCCCTCCACATGGGCCAGGAGCGTGCCATCCATGGCCTGCTGCTTCAGGTCGCTCATGGCCTTGCCCGCCAGGAAGTTCAGCCCATCGCCGTTTTCTGCGTCATAGGGCACTGTCAGCTCGCCGGAATGGGGGGTAAAGCGTACCACGGTCTCAAACAGATTCCGGCGGCCCTCCTGGAGATACTGTCCCATGGAGTGCAGGTCCGCAGTATACTCTACACTGGCCGGGAACAGGCCCTTGCCCTCCTTGCCCTCGGACTCGCCGTACAGCTGCTTCCACCACTCCGCCATAAAGCGGAAGAAGGGGTCAAAGCAGGCCAGGACCTCGATCTCCATGCCCCGGTGCTGCAGCTCATACCGGGCTGCAGCATACTGCCAGGCGGGATTTTGCTCCATGCCTGCCTGGGCACAGACATCCATCATGGACGCCGCACCGGCCATGAGCTGCCCCACATCAATACCTGCCACGGCAATGGGCAGCAAACCCACCGCCGTGAGGACGCTGTAGCGTCCGCCGATGTCATCCGGAACCACAAAGCTCTCATAGCCCTCGGCCGCGGCAAGGGATTTCAGGGCGCCCTTTTGCCGGTCGGTGGTGGCATAGATGCGCTTGGCGGCGGCCTCGTGGCCGTACTTTTTCTCCAGAAGCTGGCGGAAAAAGCGGAAGGCCACTGCCGGCTCTGTGGTGGTGCCGGACTTGGAGATGACATTCACGGAGAAGTCTACCCCCTCCAGCAGCTCCTCCACCTCTGCCAGCTGGTCGTTATCCAGGCCGTTGCCCACAAAGTAGATATTGGGTGTATTCTTCTTTTTCAGGTTATAATTGGGGGAGCACAGGCACTCGATAACACCCCGGGCCCCTAAGTAAGAGCCGCCGATGCCGATGACCACCAGAGCCTGAGAATCGGCCTGTATCCTCCGCGCTGCCGCCTGGATGCGTTCAAACTCCTCCCGGTCATACCCTTCGGGCAGGTGCACCCAGCCGGTGAACTCACCCCCGGCGCCGGTTCCGGCACGCAGGTGGTCATGGGCCAGGCGCAGACGGGGCGTCAGCGCCGCCTCATAGGGCAGGGGGATGAACTGCCGCATATTGTGAAGATCTACAGAGATCATAGAAAATGCCTCCTCTTTTGTTCTTTCCCCTATGTTACATCCAACCGGTGAAAAATACAAGAGAAAACCGCCTGATTTCTTATCCGAAAACCGCGGCGCGGAGCAGGCGGGTAAACAGGTCCCCCCAGGTCATGCGTTCCACGGCCGCTGCTGCCGTCAGAGGAAGCTCTGCCAGGGTGGTATCCCCACTCTGCACCGTGAGAATGCCTACGGCCTGCCCCTTTTCCACAGGAGCCGACAGGTCCTCCTGCAGCTTCACCGTCCGGGTAAGGCCGCCCGCCTGGCCCTTGCCCACCAGGAGCTTGCTCTGGGCGAGCGATGCCTCCACGGAGGGGGTGCGGCCCAGCCTTACGGGAGCCACCGGCGTTTCCTCCGGGGTGATATCCGCCAGGACGTAGGTGGAGAAGCCGTAGTTCAGCATAGTCTTGGCGTCCTCAAAGCGCTGCTGGCTGGTCTCGCTCCCCAGCACCACGGCGATGAGCTCCATGCCCTCCCGCTCCGCCGTGGCGGAGATGCAATAGCCCGCAGCATCGGTGGAGCCGGTCTTCAGCCCCGTGGCCCCGTCATAAAAGCGGATGAGCTTATTGGTATTGGAAAGGCCGAACTCGCCGCCCCGGATGCTATCCATCCAGATGGTGGTGAAGCGGCGAATGTCCGGGTGATGGAGGATCAGCTCGCGGCTCATGAGGGCAATGTCCCAGGCGCTGGTTACATGGCCCTCCGCCGGCAGGCCCGTGGGGTTTACAAAGTGGGTGTCCCCCATACCCAGCTCCATGGCACGGTTGTTCATCTGCTGGACAAACAGCTCTGTGACCCCGGCCACCTGCTCCGCCAGGGCCACGGCGGCGTCGTTGCCGCTGGAGACGCATACGGCCTTCAAAAGCTCCTCCACGCTGATTTGCTCTCCCTCGGACAGGTACACCTGGCTGCCGCCCATAGAGGCGGCATTGGCGCTGACGGTGACCATATCCTCATATTTCAGCTCCCCTCGGTCCATGGCCTCCATGACCAGCAGGAGCGTCATGATCTTGGTGACGCTGGCAGGCTCCAGCTTCTCATGCTCATTTTGGGCAAAAAGCACCTGGCCGGTCTCCTTTTCCATGAGCAGTGCGGCCTTGGCCTTCACGGGCAGCTCCACGGCATGGGCCGGCAGCGACAGGCACAGTAGCGCCGAAAGCACCATCAGCAGCGCAAAAAACCTCTTTTTCATGACTCGCCCTCCCCATAAATTGCTGGGCTATCCTATGCGCCCGAAAGAAAAATCATGCCGGACGGCAATTTTCGGTTGCATTGGACGAAATTCTCTGCTATAATAGCTATCGCGATGCAGGGTTAGTACATCGGTAGTACATCGGCTTCCCAAGCCGAGGAGGCGGGTTCGATTCCCGTACCCTGCTCCAAAAAGAAAGACACCCCTACGGGTGTCTTTCTTTTTGGAGCAGCACTTTTGCTCCGCAAAAGTGGTCGCCTGCAGGCGGCAAACTCTGATCATCTTTAAACAGGCGCCCTTTTGGGGCGCCTGTTTGACATCTGATTTTATTCTGCTCTATGGGCAAGATTACAGCGCGGCCATTTCCGCAGTGACGCTCTCCTCACAGGAGCGCATGGCCTCCAAGGTCTTTTCCATCAGTGCATCCAGCTCCCAACCCAAGCGCTCGGCGCCGGCGATAATCACATCCCGGGAGCAGCCGGCAGCGAACTTCTTGTCCTTGAACTTTTTCTTAATGCTCTTGAGCTCCATGTCCTGCACACTCTTGCTGGGACGCATGAGGGCGGCTGCCCCGATGAGCCCCGTGAGCTCGTCGGCGGCAAAGAGCACCTTTTCCATTTCGTGGGTGGGCTCCACATCGCAGCAGATGCCGTAGCCATGGCTGCACACAGCGTGGATAAATTCCTCGCTGCAGCCGGCCTCCTTCAAAAGCTCCGGGGCCTTGACACAGTGCTGCTCCGGCCACTGCTCAAAGTCGATGTCGTGGAGCAGACCCACGGTGGCCCAGAAGTCTGCATCCTCCCCGTAGCCCAGCTGGTTGGCATACCAGCGCATGACGCCCTCTACGGTCAGGCTGTGCTGGATGTGAAACGGCTCCTTGTTATATTTTTTCAGTGCGGCGAGAGCCGCATCCCTGCTGATACACTCTTTCATAAAGGGCGTCCTCCTTATATTGATTTTGCCCTATTGTAGCAGCAAATTGTGTGTATTGCAAGACCTATCTTTTAAATCGACATTTGTTTTTCCAAAAGTGTCAGGATCTGCCGGGCGTGGCGGTATTCATCCCGGGACAGCTCCTGAAAGATCTCCGTCAGGCACTCGTCGGTGGTCTCCTCCGAGGCCCGCCGGTAATTCAGGCCCCCGCAGCTCTCCTCGTGGTATCGCAGACGTAAAACTTCCCGCCAGGAGGAAACGCATCCCTCCCCTGGCTGCGGCACCGCCGGGCAATAGACCTGGCCGGTGATAAGATAGTATACGCCCAGGAGCCGCCGGGCATGGCCGCCCTCCTCCGCTGCCAGGCGGCGCATAAGCTGCCGGGCCATGGGGGACGGTGCCATGGCGGCGTGGGTCAGGTAGCCCCGCCGGTCCGACAGCTCCTCCTCAATAAAGCCCCGGATCACGTCCGCATCCTGCTGGGCGTTTACCCCCATACAGCACACATTCACCGCGTCCTGGGCCGCATCCGCCGGATACGGCTGCAGGGCAGGATTCACCCGCTGCCAGACAGCCCTCTTTTGCTCCATAGTCTGATGATTTTCCATGCCAGCACCCCTTTCTCTGCCATCCATTGTATGCACCAGGGGACGGACGCTTTACTTTTTAGAAATAATCCGATACACTAAGGAAAAGGAGTGTGTTTTTTATGACCCTGCAGCAACTGAAATACGCCGTGACAGTGGCCGAGTGCGGCACCATCAGCGCCGCCGCCGAAAAGCTGTTTATCTCCCAACCCAGCCTTACCACTGCCATACGGGAGCTGGAATCGGAGATGGGCGTGACCATATTCTCCCGGACCAACCGGGGTGTTATCGTGTCACGGGAGGGGGAGGAATTCTTGGGCTACGCCCGACAGATCCTCTCCCAGGCCCAGCTGCTGCAGGAGCGGTTCAGCGGTCGGGCGCAGGGGGAGAAGCGCTTTGCTGTGTCCAGCCAGCACTTTAACTTTACGGTGCTGGCCTTTTCCCGGTTGGTGCAGAATTTTCAGGGGCCCCGGTACAGCTTCCATTTTCGGGAGACCACTACCTATGAGGTGCTGGAGGATGTAAGCCAGCTGCGCAGCGAGGTGGGCATTTTGGCGCTGAATGAGGATAACGAGCGATTCTTGCGGCGGATGTTCGGCAAGCTGGGCTTGGAATTCACAGAGCTGAAGCGGGTGCAGGCGGAGCTGTTCGTCTCTGCGGAGCACCCCCTGGCCGGCCGCAGGTTCGTGACGGTGGAGGATGTGAGTCCCTATCCCTGCATCACCTTTGAGCAGGGGGAGCACAACGGACAGTTCTTTTTTGAGGGCCTGTCCGCCGTGGCTGCGCAGTCCCACAAAACCATCTGTGTGCGGGAACGGGCCACGGAGTATCAGCTTCTGCGGGCCCTCAATGGCTTCAGCCCGGATGTGGGAGTATCCGCCATGTACCGGGAGGAGTTTGTGAGCCTGCCTTTGGAGCCGAAGCAGTTCCACACCATTGGATATATCCTGCGCCGGGATGTGACTCCCTCCCCCATGACCTTGGAGTACATACAGGCCCTGCGGGAGGCAGCGCTGATATAGTCTATAGCTATACGCGGCTTAGTTTTTCTGTATTTTACAAATACCAGATCTATCCTTATACTGAGGACAACAAAGCAAAACAGAATAAAATGCTGAAAGGAGATCTGAAAGTATGAAAAGCAAAGCTGCAGCCCGTGTGGTGGCCGCCGTGGCTCTCATGGCCGTGATTGTGCTGGCCCTGTTTTTTATCATGACCGGCAATTTTAACATCTTCACCCAGATTGCCTGTTTCCCCCTGGGCTTTCTGTTCTTCGTTGAACTGAGCCTCATCTGTTCCCTGGTCTGATCCGGTTTTTCCTTCCGCGCTTCCTCTCTCCATCCCGCCCGGTGAGCCTCTCAGCTCGCCGGGCCTTTTTGCGCCCATTTTTCCTTGCAGTCCTCTGCAGGAGACGGCGACTATGTTGTCCCATCCCACCGCGTGCCAAGGCACCCTGCAGCCGGCACATGGGATATGCCCTGATGGAGGTGTATTCTGTGTAAAATTTTCCTGAGCAGGGAAAAATAAGGCGGGGCGGATTGCTTTTGCCCGGCGATTCTGCTACAATAAAAAACGTATGAGTCGAAATATGTCTTTTGGTGCAATTGCAACATTCTCAAGAGACAAGATTTGGTATAGTACGGATGAAAAGACCTCAGAAGGAGGAAGGATTCATGTTAGAGCTGAAAAACATCTGTTACCGCGTCTCCACCCCGGAGGGCCCGGTGGACATCCTCAACCACATCGACCTAACCATTCCCGACCATAAGCTGGTAGTTTTCACCGGCCCCAACGGCGGCGGCAAGACTACTCTGGCCAAGGTGATCATGGGCCTGGTGCAGCCCACGGAGGGGCAGATCCTCTACAACGGCCAGGATGTGACGGGCCTTTCTATCACTGAACGTGCCCGCCTGGGCATTAGCTACGGCTTCCAGCAGCCCCCCCGCTTCAAGGGGATCACCGTCCATGATCTGCTTCTTTTGGCGGCGGGCAGCGAAAAGCTCTCCAAGGACCGTTGCTGCCAGTATCTAACGAAGGTGGGCCTGTGCGCCAACGATTATCTGGATCGGGAGGTGGATGTATCTCTCTCCGGCGGCGAGGTCAAGCGCATTGAGATTGCCACCATCCTGGCCCGCGGCAGTGAGCTGATGATCTTTGACGAGCCCGAGGCCGGCATCGACCTGTGGAGCTTCGCCCGCCTCACCGAGACCTTTGAACAGATCCATCAGGAGGGGCACTCCACCATGATTATCATCTCCCACCAGGAGCGTATCATCCAGCTGGCGGATGAAATAATCGTCGTCTCCGGCGGCGCCATCGCCCACCGGGGCACCACGGAGGAGGTATTCCCTCTGATCCTGGCGGACACCCTGGGCGGCTGCCCGGTACTGGAGAAAAAGGAGGTCAAGCTATGATTACCGACATCGACGCCAAGCTGCTGGAAAGGATCGCCGATCTCACCGGCAAGCCCGTAGGCGCCTTTAATATCCGCAAAGACAGCGGCTGTGAGGCCCGTCAATCCACCGAGCACATCGAGATCACTCCCAAGACCGATGGCAAGCAGGGCATTGACATCCGTATCAAGGCCGGCACCAAGGGCGAGCAGTGCCACATCCCCGTCATCATCAGCAAGACTGGGCTTTCCGAGCTGGTGTATAACGATTTTTATGTGGGCGATGATTGCGATGTAGAGATCGTCGCCGGCTGCGGCATCCACAATTCCGGCTGTAATGAGAGCCGCCACGACGGTGTACACACCTTCTACATCGGCAAAAACAGCCGGGTCCACTATTCCGAAAAGCACTACGGCGAGGACGCCCCCGGCGAGACCGGCCGCAATGTAATGAACCCCCAGACCATCGTCCACCTGGGGGAAAACTCCACCATGCAGATGGACACCGTCCAAATTCGCGGCATCGACTCCACCAAGCGCGACACCCGTTTTTACTGTGAGAAGGGCAGCGAGGTGGTGGTCACCGAGCGCCTGCTGACCCACGGCAAGCAGGAGGCCGAGAGCGATATGCATATCGAGCTTAACGGCGAGGATGCCAAGGGCCGCGTCATTTCCCGTTCCGTTGCGCAGGATGATTCCAAGCAGGTGTTCCACCCGGTGATGGTGGGCAACAGCCAGTGCTTCGGCCATGTCCAGTGCGACTCTATCATCATGGGCCACGCCCACATCGAGTCCATCCCCGCCATCACTGCCAACTGCCCCGACGCACAGCTGATCCACGAGGCCGCCATCGGCAAGATCGCCGGTGACCAGCTGCTGAAGCTGGAGACTCTGGGGCTCACCCCGGAGGAGGCCGAGGAGACCATCCTCAAGGGATTTTTGGAGTAAACTGCGATCCGCCAACGCAAAAAAGAAGACTACCCGCGGGTAGTCTTCTTCGTTTTTCAAGAAATCCTGCAAAGCTTGCCGCCTGCAGCGGGAAAATAATATACATAGCAGACTCAGGGGATTTTCCGGAAAACAGGAGCTTTTTCGGCGGTCTCAAGCAAGGGCGTCGCGGCTCTGCCGCGATGCCCTGCCTTTTTTCAAATCCGGTACACCAGTGCATCAAAATCCCGCACGATCTCATCGCGCTTGGTGTCCTGTACATAGACATTGTTCGTCTCGTCAAAGGCCAGGCGCATGGCAAAGTCCTTGGCCTCGTCGATGCTGTCGGTTTCAAAAAAGACCCGATACTCCTCTGCAGCCTGATTGATTTTTTTGTGCATAATGTGAAAGCGCATAAAAGCCTCCCGAAAAATAGTGGTTTCATAAGGACCCGGCAGAGCTTGCCGCCCGTAGGCGGCAAAAAACTTTGCGCAGACCATGCAGCGAGTGCGCAGGGCGGTCTGCAAACCTTTTGGCGGAGAAAACGGAGATTTTTCGCCGGCAAAAATAGGGGTGTATTTTTTAGTATACCCCATAATATCAGGAAAAACAAGCCGCCCTACCACCAAATTTTTCACAAATTTTGCCTCCGAAATTTGGCTCCCGGAAAAAGGGAAAACCCCTTTCCACCGGCCTCCCGGGGATGTATAATTGCAATGTTATTTTGAAAATGTGATGCGTAAAGAAGAGGTACTGCACATGAAGATCGGATTCGACAACGACAAGTATTTGGCCCTGCAGGCCGAGCACATCAAGGAGCGCCGCAGCCAGTTCGGTGATAAGCTGTATCTGGAGTTCGGCGGCAAGCTCTTTGACGACTACCATGCCTCCCGGGTGCTGCCCGGCTTCCAGCCCGACAGCAAGATCCGCATGCTGGCGACGATGAAGGATGATGTGGAGATCGTCATTGCCATCTGTGCCGGGGATATTGAAAAGAGCAAAATGCGCGGCGATTTGGGCATCAGCTATGACGACGATGTCCTCCGCCTGACGGACGTGTTCCGGGGCCTGGGCTTTTATGTGGGCTCCGTGGTTATCACCCAGTATGCCGGCCAGCCCGCCGCCGATGCCTTTATCAAGCGTCTCACCGCCCTGGGCGTTAAGAGCTATAAGCACTATCCCATTGCCGGCTATCCCTCGGATGTGGCGCACATCGTCTCCGATAACGGCTTAGGCAAGAACGACTATATCGAGACCAGCCGTTCCATCGTGGTGGTCACGGCCCCGGGCCCCGGCAGCGGTAAAATGGCCACCTGCCTGAGCCAGCTCTATCATGAGAATAAGCGGGGCATCCGGGCAGGCTACGCCAAGTATGAGACATTCCCCATCTGGAACCTGCCCCTGAAGCACCCGGTGAATCTGGCCTATGAGGCCGCCACTGCCGACCTCAACGACGTGAATATGATCGACCCCTTCCACCTGGAGGCCTACGGCAAGACCACCGTAAACTACAACCGGGATGTGGAGATTTTTCCGGTGCTCAACGCTATGTTTGAGAAGATCCAGGGTACCTCCCCCTATAAATCCCCCACGGACATGGGCGTGAATATGGCGGGCTTTGCCATTGTGGACGATGCCGCCTGCCAGGCGGCCAGTCGCATGGAGATCCTCCGCCGCTATTATACGGGCCTGGTGGACCGGGTCAAGGGCAAGTGCGACGAGTGCGTGGTGCGCAAGCTGGAGATCGTTATGCAGCAGGCGGGTGTAACCCCGGATATTTGTCCGGCGGTCCGGGCCTCCTTGGATAAGGCTCAGGCCACCGGCGCCCCTGCCGGAGCTATGGTGCTGCCCGATGGCCGCGTGGTCACCGGCAAGACCAGCTCTCTCCTGGGCCCCTCTGCGGCCATGCTTCTTAACGCAGTGAAGCTCCTGGCGGGCATTGACAAGGACCTGGACCTGCTGCCTGCCTCCATCATCGCGCCCATCAGCGACATGAAGCTCCGGCACCTGGGCCACCATAACCCCCGTCTGCACTCCGACGAGGTGCTCATTGCCCTGTCCATCTCCGCCGTCACCAACCCCTTGGCGGAGCGGGTGCTGAAAAAGCTGGATGATCTGCGGGGCAGCGAGGCACACTTCTCCGTCATCCTCTCTGAGGAGGACGCCAAGCTCTACAAGCGCCTGGGCATCCACGTCAGCTGCGAGCCGAGGTACGAGGTCAAGAAGCTGTATCACAAGTAAATGCGAACACATCCGCCGGACCTTAAAGCCCGGCGGATGTGTTTTTTGTCAGCCACCCTTATATTTTCTCCTGGTGGCCAAGCCGCCCCGGATGTGCCGCTGCGCCTTGTTTTCCTCCAAAACCGCCTTTACCTGCAGGTAAAGGGATCGGTTGAACAGGGGCAGCCGCTGGGAAATGTCCTTGTGTACCGTGGATTTACTGATGCCGAACTTCCGGGCGGCGTCCCGGACGGTTCCCCGGCACTCTATGATGTAAACGGCCTCATCGCAGGCCCGTTGTTCCATGTTTCCCTTCATCGGCAACACTCCCAAGCTTGAATGATACATTTCATCCTATGCTGAGGGGTGTGCCGATATGAAAAAATCAAGGGAACAGGCGGAGCATTGGCTCCGCCTGTTCCCCTGAAAAAGAAAAAGAGAAAGAGAAATGAAAAAGATGAGACCGGCAAGGTAAGTTGTTTCCCTTACCGTGGTTACAGTATGCCCCTCTTTCCTTAAAATACTCCTAAAAAAATGTTAATAAATTTTGAAGCCGGGGCGCACACTGACATGCGATCTATAATATCCTTGCGCCGCATCCGCTATAAGGCTATTGCCCTTTACTTTTTCCGCCACGCTGCCGGCACAAACAGCAGCAGCATCGGGTAGATCTCCAGCCGCCCCAGCAGCATCCCGGCACACAGAAACAGCTTGATGGCCGGGGAATAGGGGGAGTAGTTCCCCAGGGGCCCCACCATGCCGAAGCCGGGGCCCACGTTGTTAAAGCAGGAGAGAGAGGCAAATAGGTTCGTTTCCAAGTCAAAAGGAGAGAAGGACAGGGCCACCAGCAGCCCTGCAACGCACAGCATATACAGGGCAAAATACACTACGATGCTGTGGGCGGTCTGCTCACTCAGCTGGTGCCCATCCACCTTGATGACGTCCACCATCCGTGGGCGCAGGGTGTGGCGCAGCTCCCGCCGGATCATCTTGCACAGGATGGTCAGCCTGGATACCTTCAGGCCGCCGGCGGTGCTGCCGGCACAGCCGCCCACAAACATCAGCATCAGCAGTATCATCTTGCTCAGAGGGGACCACACGGTAAAGTCTGCGGTGATAAAGCCTGTGGTGCTCATGATGGAGGTCACCTGGAATGCCGCCTGCCGCAGCGAAACGGAGAAGGACTGGTACAGGGGCAAAATGTCGATGGTAATGGCCGCCACGGACACCAGAACGATGCCTGCATACACCTTGAGCTCCGTGTTTCGCAGAAGCTCGGTCCCGCGTTTGAGCAGGAGCAGGTAGTAGAGGTTGAAGTTCACGCCGAACAGGAACATGAACGCCGTCAGCACCCACTGGATGTAGGGGCTAAAGTTGGCAGCGCTGGCGTTGTACGCGCCAAAGCCGCCGGTGCCTGCGGTGCTCAAGGCGTGCACCATGCTGTCAAACAGGCTCATGCCGCCGAGCAGGAGGAACACGATCTCCAGCACGGTTAGTGCCATGTACAGCAGATAGAGGATTCTGGCCGTGTCCTTGGATTTAGGGGCCAGCTTATCCATGGTGGGGCCGGGCATTTCCGCCTTGAGGATGTTGATGGATCGGTCCGGGGTCTTCAGCAGCATGACCACAAACACCAGGATCCCCATGCCGCCGATCCAGTGGGTGAAGCTCCGCCAAAAGAGCATCCCCCGGCTCAGAGCCTCCACATCGGGCAGGATCGTGGCGCCGGTGGTGGTAAAGCCGCTGACCGTCTCAAAAAACGCATCCACATAGAGCGGGATCTCCCGGGAGAATACAAATGGCAGCGCGCCGATGGCGGAGAGCATGATCCAGGTCAGGGCCACGATCATGAATCCGTCCTTGATGGAGCTGCTGCCGTGCTCACCCCGGCACAGCTTCGTCAGAAGGAAGCCCACGGCCAGGGCCACTAAAATAGTCAGGGCAAAGCTCAGAGCGCACTTTTCCCCATACAGCAGGGAAACCGCCATAGGCAGCACCAGCAGCGCTGCCTCCAGCAGCACCACCCGTCCCATGGTGAATAAAACCATCTTATAATTCATGGGGCTTCACGCCCTCCTTTCCCCATTGCCTTGTCGGCACAGGCATTATACCACTGCGGCGGCCATTCGTCCACAGGAAAAACTACTTTTCCGCCAGCTCCTTCAGATAAAGGATGGCCTCCCGGTAGCCGGCCAGCCCTTTTCCCTTGATGACCTTGCGGCAGGCCATGCCGGTGTAGGAAATGTGACGGTAGGGCTCCCGCTTTTCCGGGTCAGAGATATGCACCTCCACGGCAGGGAGATCCACCGCCCGCAGGGCATCGGCTATGGCGATGCTGGTGTGGGAGTATCCGGCGGGATTGATGACGATGCCGCCGCAGCCGTCCCGGGCCTTTTGAATTTCGTCGATGAGCACGCCCTCGTGGTTGGATTGTACGCAGATGCATTCCAGCCCTGCCTCCCGGCAGGTCTGCTCCGCCAGGGATACCAGATCCTCGTAGGTCTCCCGGCCGTAAATTTCCGGCTCCCGCAAACCCAGCAGGTTCATATTCGGGCCGTTCAACACCAGAATTTTCATACCATGCACTCCTTTAGCCGCCGGAGAGCATCCTCCGGGGCGCCGTTATTCAAAATAGCCTCATCGCTGAAGTGCTCATACAGGGCGCATCTCTGCCGGTATAGCTCCGAAAGGTCGCTCTCGCGCAGCAAGGGCCTGCCGGGAGCCTCCAGCCTGCAGATGTCCCGCTGCAGCCAAATGACTTTTCCGTTCTGCCGCAGCAGGCGCCGGTTCTCCGGCCGGGTTACACAGCCGCCGCCGGTGGCCAGGATGCCGCCCCAGTGCCTGCCCAGGTCCGCCAGGACCTCCGTCTCCAGGGCTCGGAATTTTTTTTCGCCCCAGCGGTCAAAAACATCCTGGATGGACAGTCCTGTCCACCGGACGATCTCCTCGTCACTGTCCCAAACCGGGCGGCCTGTGGCCGCCCCCAGCAGCCGGGCCAGGGTAGTCTTTCCGCTGCCGGGCATGCCGATGAGAACCAGATTTTCCGTTTGCCGCCGCAGGACACCTTCCACCTGGGAAATCTTGGAAATATCCATGGCCTCACCTAAAAACAGAGCGGCAGAGGCGGCGGCCTGTGCCGCCAGCATACTCAGGCCCCCGGAGCAGGGGATGCCCAGATTTTCTGCCTGGAGCAGCAGGGCTGTCCGGGCGGGGTTATAGATGAGGTCAGCCACAAGACACAAATTGGGAAATATTTCCAAATCCACAGCGGCCTCTCCGTTGTGGGGATACATGCCCACCGGGGTGGCATTTACTATGATTTGTGCGTCCTTATACTGGGATATATGGCGGTATGTGCTATACAGTATCCCATTGTTTTTCCCATAAAAATCATCGGGCTTTTCCGTGCGGGATAGCACGGTGACGGCGGCGCCCATCTGCCGCAGAACGGCGCATGCGGTGCCGCCGGCTCCGCCGGCGCCCAGCACCAGGGCCCGCTTCCCGGCCACGGGGACCCCGGCCTTTTCCAGCAGATACCGAAAGCCGAAGGCGTCGGTATTGTCCCCAAAAATACTGCCGTCCCGCCGCCGCAAAAGGGTGTTTACGTTGCCGGTTTCCCGGGCGATGGGGGAGAGGGAATCGCAGAGGGCATAGGCCGTTTTTTTGTAGGGAATGGTCACGTTCAGCCCATCCCAGGGGCCGTTTTTCAGAAAGTCCTCCACCTGGTCGGGAGCCTTTTCAAAGAGGGTGTAGGCATAGTCCCCCAGCAGGCTGTGCAGCAGCGGAGAGTGGCTGTGTGCAAGGGTTTGCCCCAATAATCCGCAGCGCATCACTCTACCTCGCCGGAGAGGAGCTTCTCCTGATAAGTGCGGCTCTGTGCCATAAGCAGACGGTAAAGGTCCCGGGCATATTCGGCCAATTCCGGGGGTACGGAATCGGCTGCCTGGAGCAGCTTTTCCTCCTCCCGCCGGGGATCGAGGATCGGCAGGTGCGCCCCCTGCTTGACTCGGGCGATGGCCCCGGACAGGGCCATCCGCCGGGCGAAAAGAGCCAGCAGTGCCCGGTCGGTCTCGTCCATTTCCCGGCGTAAATCAATGAGATTCATGTTCCGTTTCCTTTCTGTCAGAGAGCATAGCGTCATATATGGCAAACGCCGCCGCTGCCTCCACACAGGGCACCGCCCGGGGCACGATGCATGGATCGTGCCGGCCGGAAACCTGCAGGGTCACCGGCTGCATTTTTTTCAGGTCCACGCTTCGCTGGGGCAGGGTAATGGAGGGGGTGGGCTTGATAGCTACACGGAAATCTATGCACATTCCGGTGGAAATACCCCCTAAAATACCGCCGCAATGATTGGTTTCTGTAACGATTTTGCCGCTATCATCCAAAACAAAAGGGTCGTTGTTTTCACTGCCCCGGAGCCGGGCGGAGGCAAAGCCGCTGCCGAAGGCGATGCCCTTCACAGCGGGGATGCCGAACACGGCGGCGCTGAGCCGGGACTCCAGCCCGTCAAAAAGTGGGCCGCCTACCCCGGCGGGCACGCCCAGGATCCGACATTCGATGACGCCGCCCAGGCTGTCGCCGGCGGCCTTTGCCTCCAGAATGGCCTGGGCCATGGCCTCGCCTTGGGCCTCATCCACCACAGGGAAAGGCTTATCCGCCGTGGAGGAGAGCAGCTGGCCCCGGTCGTTCACAGGGCCGATGGAGCTAATGCGGGAGAGAACGGAAATACCCTCCTGCGCCAGCAGCTGCAGACAGATGCCCCCGGCTATGCACAGCGCCGCCGTCATCCGCCCGGAAAACGGGCCGCCGCCGGGCTCGATGCGGCCGTATTTCACATAGGCGGTGTAGTCCGCGTGTCCCGGCCGGGGTACGGCGGAAAGTATCTCATAATCGGCGGAGCGGACGTCGGTATTTTCGATGACGGCGGTGATGTCCTCTCCGGTGGTAACGCTGCCGTTCAGGCCCGAGAGAAATCGGGGAACATCCGCCTCCCGCCGGGCCGTGGAGAGAGGGCTGCGGCCCGGAGCCCGGCGGTCCAAAAACGCCTGCAGCGCCGCCGGGGACAGGGCCTTTCCGGCAGGGATGCCAGCCAGGGTCATGCCGATGACCGGGCCGTGGGAGCGGCCGAACAGGGTCAGACGGAGGGTGTCTCCGATGGTGCTGGACATGGCGCTTCTCCTTTCAAGGATTGAAAATCTGCCCAAAAGGCGGGGTAGGATTTGCTTACGCAATCGGCATCCCGAACCGTGACGGGTGCATCTGCCGAAAGGGCCGCCAGGGCGGCGGACATGGCCAGGCGGTGATCGCCCATGGGATCAACTGTGCCGCCCCGCAGATGGGAAACGCCGTGAATGAGCAGACCGTCGCCGTCTACGGTGAGGCACCCGCCCAAGCTGTTTAATAGCTCGGCAATGCCCTGCAGCCGGTCGGATTCCTTATAGCGCAGGCGGCGGGCATTTTGAATATGGCTTCCCCCCTCCGCTGCGGCGGCCAAAACGCTCAGGGGGGGAATGAGATCGGGAATGGGCCGGGCGTCTATATCTGTGGCCCGGAGCCGCCCCTTCCGGACGGTGATACAGCCGGAGGAGAGATTTACCTCCGCCCCCATCTGCCGCAGCAGGGGCAGCAAGGCACTGTCGCCCTGCCGGGTGGGCAGGGACAGCCCATCCACGGTAATGCCCTCCCGGCTCATGGCCCCGGCGCAGAGGAAAAAGGCGGCGGAGGACCAATCGCCCTCCACGGTGAGATGGGAGGGGAGCCGGTAGCGCTGGCCGCCGGGGATCCGATAGCGGCTGCCTGTCCGGTACAGGGAGATGCCCGCTGCAGCCAGGACCTCTTCGGTCATGGCGATATAAGGGGCGGACTCCGGCGCGGAGGTGAGGGTGAGGGTACTGTCTCCCGACAGCAGAGGTAAGGCCAGCAGCAGGGCGGAGACGAACTGAGAGGAGACGTCCCCCGGGAGGACATAGTCCCCGGACCGCAGCTGCCCCTGACAATGGAGGTCACAGCCGTCTGCCGTGGCGGACATGCCGTGGCGTACCAGCTCCGCTAAAAGGGGCTCTAAGGGTCGTTGGGGCAGGCGGCCCTCCCGGTGGAACACGGCATTTATGCCCAAAGCGCCCACCAGGGGCAGGAGAAAGCGCAGGGTGGCGCCGCTCTCCCGGCAGGGCAGGATGCAAGGCTTTCGCCGTGGGGCGAGGAGGGGAGCGACCTCATAGGTCTCCGGCGCGATTTCCCGAATATCGGTGCCCAGAGCCTGCAGACAGGACAGGGTGGCGCGGATATCCCCACAGACGCCCCGGCAATGAATGGTGACCGGGGCCCGGCTCAATGCGGCGGCGATGAAAAACCGGTGGGCATAGGACTTGGAGGCGGGAACGGTGACCCGGCCTGTGCGGGGGCCGGGGAGAATGGTTTGATTCATGATAGACCTCCGTCCCGAAGCCAGGAAACAAAGTCCCGGGCCGGGATCGCCTCCACCCGGCAGCGGCCTACAGCCTCCGGCAGGATGAGAGACAAGCGGTCCCCCCGGCGCTTCTTGTCGGACAGGGCGGCCCGGGCGATGGCCTGGGCGGAAAAGTCCGTGTGGGCAGGGAGGTCATAGGAGGCCAAAAGACGCTCCAGGTCGGAAAGGGCCTCCGGAGTGCAAAGACCGCGATGGCAGGCGGCCCGGGTGAGGACGGCCATGCCTATGGCCACCGCTTGGCCGTGAGAAACGGCATAGTGAGAGCAGATCTCGATGGCGTGGCCCACCGTGTGGCCGAAGTTCAGGAGCCGACGGCAGCCGGTGTCCCATTCGTCGGATTGGACAAGGGCTCTTTTAATCTCTACGCAGGCGGAGATCACCTGCTCCGGCAGCCGGGAGACCGGCTCCGAGAGCAGGGCGGAGTAGAGGGGATCGCCGGAGAGCATGGCGTATTTGACAAGCTCCCCACAGCCGTTTTGGTATTCCTGCGGAGGGAGCGAGTGCAGCAGGTCCGGATCGCACAGCACCAGGGCGGGCTGATGAAACGCACCCACCTGATTCTTGCCCCCGGGGAGGTTCACGGCGGTCTTGCCGCCCACGGAGGAGTCCACCGCCGAGAGCAGGGTGGTGGGCACCTGCACATAGGGGATGCCGCGCTGATAGGTGGCGGCGGCAAAGCCCGCCAGGTCTCCTGCCACGCCGCCGCCCAGGGCAACGATCAGGTCGCTGCGGGTGAAGCCTGCGGTCAGGAGGGCCTGCTGCAGGGCGGCATAGGTCGAAAGAGTTTTGGAGCGCTCCCCATGGGGAAAGACAAAGCGCTCCGGGCAGAAGCCTGCATCCCGGAGGGAACGCTCCGCCGCCGGGCCATAGAGGGCGGACACCGTGTCATCTGACACCACCATCACGGACCGGGGGGCGGCGAAAAGGCCCCGCAGCTGCGCGCCCAGGTCGGACAGCAGGCCGCTGCCGATACGAACCTCATAGGGGTGGGAGGCGCTGATGGAAACGGCCCTCATAGCTCCGAGCTCCTGCGCACCGCCGACACCTGGCGGCTCAAACGGGCAAACTGCTCCGGCAGCAGGGCTTGGCCCCCGTCGCACAGGGCGTGGAGGGGGTCGTTGTGGACCTCAATGAGCAGGCCGTCACACCCGCAGGCGGCGGCGGCCAGAGCCATGGGCGGCACCAGGGAGGCACGGCCCACGGCATGGCTGGGATCTACGATGACGGGCAGGTGGGTCAGCTCGTGGAGCAGGGGAACGGCGGAGAGATCCAAGGTGCTGCGGGTGCCGCCGCTGAAGGTGCGGATGCCCCGCTCGCAGAGAATGACGTTTTCGTTGCCGCCGGAGAGAATGTACTCGGCACTGAGAAGCAGCTCCTGCACCGTGGCGGCAGGGCCGCGCTTGAGCAGCACCGGCTTGCGGCAGCGGCCCAGGGCACGCAGAAGATCGTAATTCTGCATATTCCGGGCGCCTACCTGGAGAATATCCACATCCTCAAACAGAGGCAGGTCAGTGGCGCTCATAATCTCGGAGACAACGGGCAGGCCCGTTTCCCGGCGGGCGGTGCGCAGAAGCGCCAGCCCCTCTTCCCGCAGGCCGGAGAAGCTGTAGGGGGAGGTGCGGGGCTTATAGGCGCCGCCCCGGAGGAGCTGCGCCCCGGCAGCCTGGACGCTGCGGGCGATGGAAAGGAGCTGCTCCTCTGACTCCACGGTACAGGGGCCGGCCATGAGACAGAAATGGCCGCCGCCGATGAATACATCTCCCACCTGCACCACGGTGTCCGCCGGGTGCGAGCGGCGGGAGGCCAGGGGGAGTGGATCCGCCAGGGGCAGGACGCTCTCCACCATAGGGAGAGAGGAAAGAATGCCGGCGTCCGCCCGGTCCGTTTGCCCTGAAAGCAGCAGGATGGTCTTGCCCTGACAGAGCTGCCTGGTGGCGGTCAGGCCCAGGCCCTCCAGGTAGGCGGTGAGTCGGGCATCCTGCTGGGGTGAGATGTCTTTATTCAGCACAAGGATCATGGTTTTCCTCCTCCGGGTTTGCAATAAAAAAACGCACAGGTAACACCTGCGCGGCAAGGTCGGACAGCGGTGGCCGGCCAAAAAAGTCGTTACAGGCCATGGCTGTATATTCTTGATTTAGTATAAATGATTTTATCACGGTTCGGAGAGTGTGTCAACCTTTTCCAGCCAAAAGGGAAGGGTGTCTGCAGGTTTGTCAAGCGTATTGCATATGGAACAGGGAGCTCTGCGGGCGACAGCCGGGCATGCATACCATGCGGTCAAGCTGCGATGAAAATCTCGGGGGAATAGGCGGATTACTCGGGCCTTCAGCGGGGAATAGGGCGATGTAGCCTTACCTTATGAGACCATAATCTGCAAATCTCTTTTACCCGAGCCAATAATACTGTTCTTCTATGCCAATGGCATTTTTTTCGCAAAGCTATTGACAAGTTGAAGGACATGTTGTATCCTTTCCTCAGATGTCCGAACATTATTACATTATTGGAGGCTATGATGAAAGGTAAAACATATGCTGAGATCAAACACCAGTATGAAGCGCTTAGAGCCACATCTGCCCTCATCGCTGAGCGCAGGGAGGAACTGTGCGACTTTTGGAAAGCGGCTGCACCGGCACACATTGTGGTGCTCGGGTGCGGGTCGAGCTTTCAACTGAGCACAGCGCTGGCCAGCAGCTTAAATCTCTCCCAGGATATTCCTGCAGTAAGCATCCCCGCAGGTGATCTTTTGCTTCATCCACAGTGGTACACCCACGTGATGACCGGGGCCCTTGTCATCACCCTTTCCCGCTCCGGTGAAACCAGCGAGCTTATTTATTCGCTCCAAAAAATCCGGAAGGATTTCCCGGCCAACAAGGTCCTGTCCGTCACCTGTGTGTGCGATTCCCAGGTGAAGAATTACACGGATATGCTCCTGGAGCTTCCCTGGGCCTTTGATGCCAGTGTTTGCCAAACAAGCTCCGTTGTAAACCTGTATGCCGCGCTGGAGCTTATCATTGGATATGTCACCGGAGACGAGCAAAAGGTGGCCGATATTCATTGGCTTGCCGAAAACGGAGACGCATATCTGTCCGGTGTAGAGCCCGCCGTGAAGGAGCTGGCGGCAAAGCCTTGGAATAATGTCACTGTGCTTTGCGACGGTGAGGCAAACGGTCTGGCTGAGGAAGGCGCCCTTGCTTTCAACGAGATCGCATACAGACCCTCCATGTGCAAGCATATACTGGACCTACGACACGGCCCTATCGTGCTGATAGATTCTGAAACCCTTGTCCTGGCCTGCCTGAATAATGACAATTTTGAGTATCAGCGTGGGCTTATTGCCGATGTTGCCAAAAAAGGCGCTCTCATCGTTGCCTTCAGTGCAGAAACGCTGCCTGCGCTGGATGGCGTATCTGCCCAATTCAGTGTGAAGCAAGAGCTGCACCCTGTGGCTGCCGCCCTTGCCATGATGCCCATTGCGCAGCTCCTTTCCGTCTACAAGGCCGCCGAGATAGGCGTCGACCCGGACAATCCGGATGGTCTCGATGCCTGGATAAAGCTCAACTGACACATAGTAAGGCGCGTCCCGCGTCTGCGCAGGAGGATTTCCAGCGCATGAAATCTCCCTCCCCATGCCGCTCCTCCCTGCAAAAAATCGAGGCAGAATCTCTGCCTCGATTTTTTTCACAAATCGCCTTGCAACCCATGCTTCTTAGCTATATCGGCCGGGAAAGCCCGCTCATTTACCAATCCGATTTTTTCCGGGCAAAGGCCGCAATGACGCTCTCTATGCCGAAAAGTACCAGATATACCGCTACCAGATAGCTGATGGCACGGATGGTCAAGAACGAGAGCATGGGGCTAAAGAGCATCATAAAGCCCAAAATCAGGCCCAGAATGTTGAGAAACAGGGAGAAATAATAGTAAAATGAGTTGCCGATCAGCCGGACCAGATTCACCCGGGTTAGGCCGGAAATGCAGTGGGCAATGAACCAGATAGGCATCAGGATGGTCAGCGCCCACTTGCCCACGTTGGGATTAGCCAGCAGCATAATGCCGCACATAACGCTCAGAATCCCCGCAATCAGCGACAGCATAGGCCCAAACCCGGTGAACCGGGACAGACGCACATACACCACAATGTCCTCAATGCCCAGGGCAATGGCGATGATGCCATAGACTACCACCAAGCCTGAGAGCATGCTCTCGGGCCTTGCAAAGGTGAACACGCCCAACAGGATCAGCAGAATGCCCGCAATCAGCTCACTCCAGCCGAAGCCGCCTTCCCTTTTCATTTTGCAGCCCCCTCCTTATCCTGCAGAATCTTCATGAATTCACTTCCGGTGATGGTTTCCTTTTCATACAGGTATTTGGCCAGCTCATCCAGCTTGCTCCGATGCTCTGCCAGCAGGCGGCGCGCCTTTTCGTGTTGAGCCTTCACGGTCTCCACCACTTTTTTGTCGATCTCCTTCTGGGTGTCCGCCGAGCAGGCCAGGGAGGTATCTCCACCCAGATACTGGTTGGTCACCGTCTCCATAGCTACCATGTCAAATTCATCCGTCATGCCGTATCGGGTGACCATAGCCCGGGCCAGCTTGGTGGCCTGCTCAATGTCGTTGGAGGCGCCGGTGGTGATCTGACCGAACACCAGCTCCTCCGCCGCCCGCCCGCCGGTAAGGGTGGCAATTTTATTTTCCAGCTCCTCCTTGGTCATCAGGACCTTGTCAGTCTGCTCCACCTGCATGGTGTAGCCCAGGGCACCGGAGGTGCGGGGGATAATAGTGATCTTCTGCACCGGGGCGGATTCCGTCTGCAGCGCCGCCACCAGGGCGTGGCCGATCTCGTGGTAGGCTACTACCTTCTTTTCCGCATCGGTCATGATGGCATTTTTCTTTTGATACCCGGCGATGACCACCTCGATGCTTTCCTCCAGGTCCGCCTCCTTTACCACCGTGCGCCCGTCGCGCACGGCCCGCAGCGCCGCTTCATTGATGATGTTGGCCAGCTCCGCGCCGGAGGTGCCCGCCGCCATCCGGGCAATGGTGTGGAAATCCACATCCTCCGCCGCCTTGATCTTCTTGGCATGGACCTTCAGGATCGCCTCACGGCCGGCCAGATCCGGCAGCTCCACCGGCACTCGCCGGTCGAAACGGCCCGGGCGGGTCAGGGCCGGATCCAGGGACTCCGGGCGGTTGGTGGCTGCCAGAATAATCACGCCGTTGTTGCCATCAAATCCGTCCATCTCGGTGAGCAGCTGGTTTAAAGTCTGCTCCCGCTCATCGTTGCCGCCGATCTGCCCATCACGCTTTTTGCCGATGGCATCAATTTCGTCGATAAACACGATGCACGGCGCCTTCTCCTTGGCCTGCTTGAACAGATCCCGGACCTTGGAGGCGCCCATGCCCACAAACATCTCTACAAATTCAGACCCGGACATGGAGAAAAACGGCACCCCGGCCTCACCGGCAACCGCCTTGGCCAGCATGGTTTTACCGGTACCCGGAGGGCCCACCAGCAGCACACCCTTGGGCATGGACGCGCCTGCATCGGAATATTTCTTGGGATTGTGCAGATAGTCCACGATTTCCGCCAGGTTTTCCTTGGCCTCGTCCTCTCCGGCCACGTCGGCAAAGCGGATGCCGTCGGAGGAGGGCACGTAGACCTTGGCGTTACTTTTTCCCATGCCGAAGGTCATGGCATTGGGCCCGCCGGCCTGGGACATCATTTTCTTGGCCATATACTGCCCTAAAATCGCAAAAATAGCGATGGGCAGGATCACGCTGAGGAAAAAGCTCAGCAGCGGCGACATTTCACCTGTGATGTTTCGGGTAAATGTTGCTCCGGCGGCGTAGAGCCGATCCGTCAGTGTGGCGTCGTCCATTTTCCCGGTTTTGTATATCTGCTGTTCCTCCTTATCCGTGAACACGATCTCCGAGTCGTCCACCTCCACATTGCCGATGTTCTTCTCCTCGATCATCTTCATAAAGGTGCCGTAGTCTACCTCCTTCACCTGGTGAGTCTCCAGCAGCGGTGCAACGACCATATTAAAAATCAGTATGACCAGCAGAACGATGCCGTAGTAGTAGATCAAGGGCTTTTTTGGTGATTTGACCTCTTTCATAGGGTTACCTCCTTACATCGTGTGTATCTCGCCCCTGCGGTACAGCTGCCGGGGCGCGGTAAATAATAAAGGAAAATCCCACACGAATGTGCAGGATTTTGGCGGAGCGGATGGCTTTTTCGTCGAACTGCTCCAGGGTTCGACCTGCAATCAAATTGGTGGAGGCGAGGGGAGTCGAACCCCTGTCCGAAAGCGCTTTAACAGGACCTTCTCCGGGCGCAGTTATGTTTCAGCATTCCCTCCTCGCGCAGGCACATAACAGACTGCGCGATTCAGTAGAGTCATGATGCGTGGGCGGGGCAACTCTTACCCGCCGCACGGACGCCACATAAACGACGCCTTCCCCGGCCTGTGGCCTCTCCGGTTCAGACGGTCACAGCTTAAGCTGCGACGGCAACAGTATTAGTGTTGTCAGTTCATTTTTAATTGCCCGTTTTATGGTGGCCAGGCGCCACCGCCCGCTTATCCTGCCTCCACACCCCCGTCGAAACCGGTACGCCCCCATATAGAGTCGCCGAAAATCCCTATGGGATTTTCCGACAGAGAGGCTGCAGCCTGCTGGGTGCATCATTTTGGGCCTGTGGCTCAGAATGATGCACTGGAAGCCTGAGAGGTATTTTTCCCCACGCACATGCCGCGGTGAAAAACGATCTCCATTTTTTGCCGCCTGTGGGCGGCAAGCTCTGCGAGGCGTTTTGCTTTGCAGAGCTATATTTTCCGCCGGGTACCGGGAAATATTCCCGGCACCCGGGCAGAATACGATGATTTTACCGCCCGTAGGGATCCGGCAGCTTTTCCGGCTCCGGATACTCTACGCCCTTGGTGTCCACGGTGACGGAGGCCATCACCTGAGGCTTTTTGGGCTTGTTGGTCATCATGTTCCGGGGAGCCGAGGCGATAGCGTCCACCACGTCCATGCCATCGATGACCATGCCGAAGGCGGCATATTCCCCGTCCAGATGGGGGCTGTCCTTGTGCATGATGAAGAACTGGCTCCCGGCAGAGTCCGGAGCCTGGGCCCGGGCCATGCTCAGAACGCCCCGAGAGTGACGCAGATCGTTGTTAAAGCCATTTGCCTTGAATTCACCCTTGATGCAGTAGCCGGGGCCGCCCATGCCGGTGCCGTCGGGGCACCCGCCCTGGATCATGAACCCGTAAATGCACCGGTGGAAAATGAGCCCGTTATAAAACCCCTTTTTTATGAGAGAGATGAAGTTATACACGCTCTGCGGCGCCACATCGGGGTATAGCTCCGCCACGATCTTGCCGCCGTCCGCCATGGTTATGGTCACAATAGGATTGTTTTCCATGCTCTGTCTCCTTTATCTGTTTTTCTCGCGCATGGCCCGGTCCATCTCGCGCTTGGCGTCCCGCTTGGCCACGGCTTCCCGTTTGTCGTAGGTTTTCTTACCCTTGCACAGGCCCAGCTCAATTTTCACCCGGCTGTCCTTGAAATACACAGACAGAGGGATCAGCGCGTAGCCCTGCTGCTTTTGCAGGTCGTGCAGCTTGCGGATCTCCCGCTTGTGCAGCAGCAGCCGCTTGGGCCGGTCCGGATCCTTGTTGAAGATGTTGCCCTTGTCATAGGGGGAGATGTGTACGCCATAGGCAAACACCTCTCCATCCTTGGCTTGGCAATAGGAATCCTTCAGATTCAGCGTGCCGGCCCGGATGCTCTTGACCTCCGTGCCGAACAGCTCCACCCCGGCCTCATAGCGATCCTCCACGAAATAGTCATGGAACGCCTTGCGGTTTTGGGCGGCGATCTTAATGCCTTTTTTCTCCATGGAGGACCTCCTTTCTCCGGATAGAACAGTATAGCACACTTTTCTGACCATTGCAAGAGCGAAGACCCTCACCTTTGGTCGGTATTTGTTGACCTACAACACATCTTGGACAAGTGAATAAAAAGCCATGAAGGATATGGTCACATGGGTTATAGTTAAGTTAGCACACAAAACCAGCCCGAGGAGCGGAACGCATCCACCGCAAAAATCAGGAGCGGTTTCGATCTGTTCATTCCTACCGGTCACCTGCAGGCTCTGCAAAGCAGCTTGCTTTTTATGCCTGCCGCGCCAATAACCCGTCCATGAGAGCCCTCCGCCGGATGCCTCGGGCGGAAAGTGTTCTGCTGTTATTTTACTTCATAAACGCCCTGTGGAAGATCTTCTTGCCCTTCTTGATGATAACGCCCTCGCCGGCCAGACTGTCTGCGTCAAAGGAGGCATCAATGGACTCTACCTTTGCGTCATTGATGCTGACGCCGCCCTGCTGCACCAGCCGCCGGGCCTCGCTGTTGGAGGCACACAGGCCGCACTCCACCAGCAGCGCCATGACGCCGATCTTGCCATCTGTCAGCTTGTCGGCTGCAAGCTCTGTGGCGGGCATATGGGTGGCATCTCCCTTGCCGGAGAACAGCGCGCGGGATGCCTCCCGGGCCTTATTGGCCTCCGCCTCGCTATGGACCAGCTTCGTCAGCTCATAGGCCAGGATATCCTTGGCCTCGTTGAGCTTGGCATCCTTCCAATCGGCCATGGCGTTAATTTCCTCCAGCGGCAGGAAGGTCAGCATCCGCAGGCACTTGATGACATCCGCATCATCCACATTGCGCCAGTACTGATAGAACTCGAAGGGACTGGTCTTGTTGGGATCCAGCCACACGGCGCCGGAGGCGGTTTTGCCCATCTTCTTGCCCTCGGAATTCAGCAGCAGGTTGATGGTCATGGCATGGGCATCCTTGCCCAGCTTGCGGCGGATCAGCTCTGTGCCGCCCAGCATATTGCTCCACTGGTCGTTGCCGCCAAACTGCATATTGCAGCCGTAATGCTGGAACATGTAGTAGAAGTCATAGCTCTGCATGATCATGTAGTTGAACTCCAGGAAGCTCAGGCCCTTCTCCATGCGCTGCTTATAGCACTCGGCCCGCAGCATGTTATTCACAGAGAAGCAGGCGCCAACCTCCCGCAGCAGCTCAATATAGTTCAGCGGCATCAGCCACTCGGAGTTATAGAGCATCAGCGCCTTCCCGTCAGAGAAATCAATGAATTTCTCCATCTGGCGCTTGAAGCACTCGGCATTGTGAACGATATCCTCCCGGGTGAGCATTTTGCGCATATCCGTCCGGCCGGAGGGATCGCCGATCATCGTTGTGCCGTCGCCAATGAGGGCGATGGGCTTATTGCCGGCCATCTGCAGGCGCTTCATCAGGCACAGAGCCATGAAGTGCCCCACATGCAGGGAGTCCGCTGTGCAGTCAAAGCCAATGTAGAAGGTTGCCTTGCCGTTGTTGACCATCTCCCGGATCTCGTCCTCATTGGTCACCTGTGCGATCAGCCCGCGGGCGATCAATTCTTCATAAATTCCCATTTTTTTCGTTCCTTTCTTTTATTGCAAATCAGACAGGAGAAAAAATCGCCCCCTGTCTCCTTGGACAGAGGGCGACATATGTCACGGTACCACCTCATATTCGCCGCAGCCTCGCGGTCTGCAGCCTCACGGAGTGCGCCGCACCCCTGCGCTGTAACGGGCGCACCCGACGCATCCCTACTAAGGCTCCTGCCCGTTCGGAAGGCAGCTCCGGGATGTATTCACAGCCGCTCTCCTCTCCCCCTTGCACCCAACGGAGGCTCTCTTGGCAGGCAGAACCGGCGTTACTTTTTCCCATCATTGCTGTAGGAATATGAACTTACCAAATATTATAGAGAGCGATTCATTTTTTGTCAACAGCCCTTGCCAATGTTTTTTCAAAAACGTTTGCAGGGCTACAATACATCACATCAAAAACAAGTAAAAGGGGCAGAGAATCGGAAACGGCTCGATGCCGCTTATTCCTTCTGCCCGCTTAGGAATCCTGCAAAGCGCATGCTGTGCGTGCTTGCCGCTCTATCGGCTGCCCGTGGAGCTCTCCGCCGGGCGTCTGCCCCGGAGTCCGCTGCCCGATATGCTTGACAAAGCTGCGTTTGCGCAAATACTGCCATTGGATGCCGGGAATAAGGAGGAAGGAGCGTCGGGGATGTAAAGGACAGCTTTATCGGGGGATGGAAAAAACGCTGCGGCAAAGCCTTTGACAGCTTACCGCAGCGGTAGGTATACTGGATGCAATATCCGGCCCGGATCAGGAGTGGAGGGCCACGGTGTACTGATACCGGTCCCCCAGCACGATGCTTTCGCATATCTCCACAATGACACCGTCTGACGATGTAACGCGGCTCACACTCAGGCCCGGGGCCGGGCGGTCGACGTTCAAAAGCTTTGCATCCGCCTTGGATATAAGGATGGCCTGGAAGGTTTCCACCGCTGTGTCCGGCTGAAAGCTGCTGTTTTGACGCATGGTCTGGTACAGGCCCTTCTCGCGGATCATCTCCTCAGTCATGAATGGGTAGAGCGCCGCGGGGATGTACGAGGTCTCCAGCGCGAAGGGCTTGCCATCGGCAAGGCGGAGCCTGCGCAGGGAGAATATTTCGGAGTTAGGCTCTATAGAAAGCCGGGCCGCCATATTGGCATCGGCCGGGAGCTTTCGAAAGGAGACAATGCTGCTGGACGGCGTGTAGCCCATGCGCTTGATCTCCTCGCTAAAGCTATAGAACTTTACCAGATTCTGCTCCAGCTTCGGCATGGCCACAAAGGTTCCGCGCCCCTGCTTGCGCGTAACCAACCCGTTTCGGACAAGGACATCCATGGCCTGGCGTACCGTGGAGCGGCTGACATTATACTCCCGGCACAGCTGCATTTCACCGGGCAGCATGCACCCCACCGGCCAAGCATTGTTCCTGATCTTAGCGGTAAACTCCCGCACCAGCTGCTGATACAGGGCGATGGGTAGGTTGTCATTCAGCATAGCAAACCTCCGAAAAACAACGGTTTATTCATTAAACCGCATAATTCTAAGTTATTTTACACCATTGTGCCGCATTATCCAAGGCGAATTGTATAACATGAGGAAAAACTTGTCAAGTTGAATAAAAAGCAACAAATCATTTTGTGGAATCTTCCGTTTCCCCCCTATATTGACACGCCATCATCATAATGATATAATGTTCGTACATTTAGAGACGGAGGAAGACTATGTCGGGTAATGCGATTCTCAAGGAGCTGGTGACGGCCTCCAAGGCCGGCCGGCCGGCGGGTATATGCTCTGTATGCAGTGCAAACGAGTATGTGATCGAAGCGGCCATGGAGGAGACTCTCGCCTCGGGCGGGGTGTGTCTGATCGAGGCAACGGCAAACCAGGTCAACCAGTTTGGCGGCTACACCGGAATGACACCGGCTGATTTTGTGAGCTTCTGCAGAAAAATCGCATCCCGCACGGGATTGGATGAGGAACGGCTGATCTTCGGCGGTGACCACCTGGGCCCCCTGGTGTGGAGTGCTGAGGAGGAAGAGGCCGCCATGGAAAAGGCGGAGGCGCTGGTTCGCGCCTATGCGGCCGCCGGAGTCCAAAAGATCCATATAGATGCAAGCATGCGCCTGGGAAGCGATGACCCCCAGGCGCCCCTGGACCCCGCCGTTGTTGCCCGGCGTGCCGCCCGCCTGTGCCGGGCGGCGGAGGAAGCACGGCCCGAGGGCGAGCTGCCCCTGTATGTGGTGGGCAGTGAGGTGCCCATTCCGGGCGGCGCAACGGAGGCGGAGGAGGGCATCTCCGTCACGCGCAGCGAGGATCTGCGGAATGAGTATGAACTGTTCAAAAGCGCTTTTCTCCGCCAGGGGCTGGATGATGCGTGGACGCGCGTTATTGCTGTTGTGGTGCAGCCGGGGGTGGAATTCGGCGATGACCAGGTGTTTCTATACAACAGAAGCAATGCGGCTGAATTGATCGCCTGCGCACGGACACTGGATGGGATCGTGCTGGAGGGACATTCCACCGATTACCAATCCGCCCGGGCTCTGCGGGAAATGCGGGAGGATGGCATTGCGATCCTGAAGGTCGGGCCTGCGCTGACCTATGCGTTCCGGGAGGCACTTTTTGCCCTGGAACGGATCGAGCGCGAAATGAATCCCTGCGCACCGGCAGGAGGATACTCCGATTTTTCAGCTGTTTTAGATCGCGTCATGTGCCAGAATCCCGGGAACTGGATCAAGCACTACCACGGAGAGCCGTACAGAGTTGCCCTGATGCGCAAGTACAGCCTTTCCGACCGCTCCCGGTATTATCTCGACAACCCCGAGGTGCAGGATGCCACCCGGCGCCTCTTCAGAAATTTCAACGCCGCACCGTGTCCCACCGGCCTTTTGGCACAGTTTCTGCCGCGCCAGGCGGAGGCTATCATTGCCGGGACACTGGATACTGCCGCAGAGGCTATTGTGAAGGAAAATATTAAGTACGTTCTGCGGTCCTACCGATGAAACACTGCTGCATGCTCATGCCGGAAAGGAAAGCTTTCACTATGAAAACAAACGACATTGTCACCATCTCGGATGTCTGCGCGGATCTGCTCCTTTTCGGCGATGACATTATGCCTGAATTCGGGCAAAAGGAAAAGCTGGGCAGCCGCTACTATCTCACCATGGGCGGCTCGTGCGGCATTTTTGCGTGCCAGGCGGCAAAGCTGGGACTAAAGACCGCCGTGGTGGGGACCCTTGCCGATGATGTGATCGGCCGTATGCTGCTGGAAAAATACAGATAATCCGGCGTTATAACGGAGCATCTTAGATTCGCGGACAGCTATACGGCCATGAGCGTGGCGCACTGCAGGGGCTCGGACCGCGCGATCCTTACGCTGCCGGGCTGTATAGATTCTATTGCGGCGGAGGATGTCCCGCCGGTGCTTTTGACACAGACACGGCACCTGCATATTGCCAGCTTCTACATTCTAAAAAAGATGTGGCCCGGCTGGCGCAGCGTGATCTCCGCCGTCAAGGCATCGGGGGGAACGGTGAGCCTGGACACGAACTACGATCCGGAGGAGCGATGGGACATTCCGGAACTGATGGATATTCTTCCGATGGTGGACATCTTCTTCCCCAATGAAACGGAGCTATGCAGCATTATGCATGAGTCTGATCCCATGACAGCGCTGGAGAGGGCCTCCGGGATCGTGCCTGTATGCGTTATGAAATGCGGCGGCAGAGGTGCTGTCGCCGCCGCCGATGGCAGGCGATACCACTGGCAGGCGGAAAAGGTCCGGGTCACCGATACCGTCGGCGCAGGAGACACGTTTGACGCGGGCTTCCTGTTTGGATATCTCAATGACCTGGGCATACAGCGGAGCGGGGAGATCGCGACGTTCTGCAGCGCAGGAAATGTAGGCAGGCTGGGCGGTGTGGACGGCCAGCCGACGCTCCGGGAGGTCGTGGAGCGATTTGAGCTGTAGCACAGCGGGCAAAGTCCGCCTTGCGATACAAAAAAACGATAAAGAGAGGATAAACCAATGAAAAAAATGCTGGCACTTGTGTTGTCACTGGTCATGGTATTCGGACTCGTTGGCTGCGGCAAGAACGCAGGCGGCTCTGATAATGACGGCAGCACAAAGCTCACCGTATGGTATTGGGGTGAGCAGGAGATCCCGGGCTACAAGCAGTACATGGAAGAAATGGCACAGAAGTACAGCAGCGAAACGGACGGCATCAGCGTTGAGGTCGTGCTGCAGGAGAGCGACACGCTGTATTCTGCGCTGCGCACGGCTGAGCAGGCCGGCGAGGGCCCGGATCTTGCGTTCCTCTGGGGCGGAACACAGGCTCTGGACGATGTCTGGTTGGGGAACCTGGCGCCTATCTCCGACTATATGACGGAGGAGGAGCTGTCCTGTATGACTGCCAGCGCCCTGTCCGAAACCAACTGGGACGGCAAGCAGTGGGGCTTCCCCGCATACAGCGTCTGCTTCGGCATTGCCTATAACAAGCAGATGTTTGCCGCCGCGGGGCTGGATCCGGAGAATCCGCCCACGACCTGGCAGGATTTTATCGCCGCCTGTGATGCCCTCAAGGCGGCCGGCTACACCCCCATTGGCAGCGGACTGAAGGACGGCTATCTGCCCGGCTGGCTGGCTGTTTATTTCGGCGCCCAGAATTATGACGATCCCAACGAGGCCATCAAGCCCTTCCGCCTGGAGGAATCCTATACGGACAAGGAATGCTCCCAGTGGATCTATCTGATCGAGGAGCTTATTAAGGGCGGGTACTTCAACGAGGATATTCAGTCCCTGGATCTGTATCAGGGCCAGCAGCTGCTGGAGACCTCTAACTGCGCCATGACCTTCCAGTGCGGCCCCTACACCGCCAGCATTGCGGAGAAGATGGGCGAGGATGTTATCGGCTTTATGCAGGCGCCGGTATACGGCAGCGGTGAGCTGGCCAAGTCCGTGTGCGTGGGCCAGCAGGTATTTGTGATGCCCAAGAGCGCCAAGCACAAGGATCAGGCAGCGGACTTCCTGCTGTTCCTGGCCAAGAAGGAAAACCTCAGCCGCATGTATGAGCTGACGAACGCGTGGATGCCCACGGTGGATTTCGATGCGTCCTCCCTGGACAATGAGATCTGCAAAAATGTTGCTACCTGGATGCAGGAGCAGCGCCTGTATGACTATCAGTATACCTATCCCATCGGCTGGGAGAACGAGAGCCTGTGCCCCGTGATGCAGAAGATGTTCACGGAGGGACTGAGCGCCGCAGATGCAGTCAACGAGCTGCAGGACGGCATCAACAAATGGGCGGAGCAAAACGCCAATGTGCTGGAGGCCTATAAGATCTGGGTCGTCAAATAACGGCACTGCATCAAAACGGCCCGGAGGGGCATTTGCCCCTCCGGGTATTTCTGAAGGACACGGGAGTCGGAGGTATTTATGCGAAAAAGAATGGAGAAAACTGCGCCATATTTGTATATTCTCCCGATGATTCTTGTTGTCGGGATTGTAATTATTTACCCGATCATCGAGTTGTTTATCGGGAGCCTTACTTCTACGAGCTATGACGGAAAAACCATCTTTGTGGGCCTCAGCAATTTTAAGCTGGTGGTGGCCGACCCGCTGTTCAAAACAGCGATCATCAACAATCTCAAGCTGTTTCTGATGGTTCCGGTGCTGACGCTTGTCTCACTGGTGCTGGCCACGCTGCTGTCAAACCGGATACGCGGCTGGCAGTTCTACCGGGCCATTGTTTTTATCCCTTACATTCTATCCATCACCGCCGTGGGCATTATTTTCAGCTATATCATGCAGTATAACGGCATTTTCAACACGGTTTTGCGGGCCATGGGGCTGGATGCATGGGCCCTGGATTGGCTGGGCAGCCCCAAATATGCCATGGGCGCTGTGGCATTTGTGATCTTCTGGAAGCAGGTGGGCTTTGGCGTAATATTGTTCCTGGCGCGGATCCAGTCCATTGATTCGACCCTTTATGAAGCGGCTGCCCTGGATGGTGCGTCGGGATTGCAGCAGTTCATATACGTCACGATCCCGCAGACGGTTGCTATCATTGAGTTCTACGTTGTGATAACCTTGATCGAAATGCTCAGCTGGGTCTTTAACTACGTCTATGTTATGACGGCAGGAGGACCTGCGAGCTCTACATATGTGCTGGAATTCCTGATCTACAAGAAGGCATTCGGCGGCGGAAACTACAATATCGCCCAGGCGGTCAGCGTCACAGTGCTGCTGTTTGCCGTAATCATTATTATCTTCCGCCAGATACTGGCCGCGAAAGGAGATGGGACGGATGAATAAGAAATCGATAGCGCGCAATTCGCTGGCGCAGATCATTATGATCCTTACATCCGTGATGATTATTTTCCCGCTGTATTTCATGACCATCAACTCCTTTAAGACCCGGGAGCAGTATCTGGTCGACCCTGTGGGACTGCCAAACCCGTTTACCCTGCAGAACTATGTGGACGCCTTCGCCGGAAAGGATTTTCTGCTGTGGTTTGCCAATAGCCTCATCCTTTCCCTGGGGGCTGTTGCACTGACGATGATTGTCGGCCTCTTTGCCGGGTACGCCTTTGCCAAGATGAAGTTTAGGGGGCGTGATGCACTGTTCAGCCTGATTATCCCGCTGATGTCCGTGCCGCCGGTGGCAATGCTCATCCCGCTGTTTCGCACGGTGGTCAAGCTGGGCATGGTCAACACCCTTGGGTCCGTAATATTCATCTACTGTGGCCTGTGCCTGCCGATGACCGTGTATATGATCCGCAATTTCCTTCTGTCGGTGCCGGATGCCATCCTGGAGGCGGCGCGTATTGACGGCTGCAGCCGCTTCCGGTCGCTGTTCAGCATCGTACTGCCCCTTTCCGTGCCGGCGATCATTACCTCGGGGCTTGTGAACCTGGTTTGGGCATGGAATGAGCTGATGGTGGCGCTGGTATTTCTCCAAAAGGAGCATCTGCGCACACTCATCGTGGGCACGACGATATTCAAGAGCCGCTACAGCCTGAATGTTCCCGTGATTATGGCGGGATTAGTGGTAGTGACACTCCCGATGATTATCGTATATATTTTCGGGCAGAAGAAGCTGGTGCAGGGACTCATGTCCGGCGCCGTCAAGGAGTGACCGGCGGGAGACATATGCCGGGAGAGGAGTTATCATGCACAAAGAAGAATTGAAGCAGCTTTCGGAATATTACCTCCGCCATATACTGGACGATGTCATGCCGTTTTGGGATGCGCGCTGTGTGGACGAGGAGTGCGGCGGCTTTTTTACCTGCTTTGACCGGCAGGGCAAGCTGACGGATGACAACAAGTATATCTGGTTCCAGGGGCGGCAGACCTATACATATGCGCTGCTGTACAACCATATTGAGAAACGACGGGATTGGCTCGACAAGGCGCGCCACGGCTTCCGCTTCCTGGCAGACAAGGCCTACGCAGGCGGTGGACGCTGGAATTACAAGCTGGATCGGCAAGGCCATGTGCTGGTGGGGACGACGTCCGTGTTTGCGGATATGCATGTGCTGCAGGCCCTGGGGGAATACAACACGGCCCTGGGCGGACAGGACGCCGAGGCAATGGCGATTATGCGTGCTACATATGATACCCTGGAGCGGAATTTTGCCGACAGATATTTCAAGGATATCTATGAGAACACCTGGCAGGAAAACCACATCTGGCACGATATGTATATGACGGCGCTGAGCGCGATCATGACATGCATCCCGGTGCTGGGGGAGGAGTATACGCGGCCCTTTATTGACGAGTGCCTGGATAAGATATGCAACTGGTTTGCAAGGGACGACTACCGGGCCATATTTGAGACCGTGTCGTGGGATAACCAGCTCTTCCTGGAGGAGCCGGCGGACCGATTCACAAACCCCGGCCACTCCTCTGAGGCGGTATGGTTCATTCTGGAGTATGCGCGCAGCAGCGGCCGGGAGAACCTGCTGCATCGCGCGGTGGAATTTGAGGATTGGGTGTATGAACGAGGGTATGACAAGGTGTACGGCGGCCTGAATTCCTACCTGGATGTGAACGGAACGGAGCCTGTGGCCGTGGATTGGTTTTTGGCCACAAACTCCCTCTGGGATGACAAGGTGTGGTGGGCAAATGCGGAGCAGCTGTGCGCCCTGGCTATGACCTATGAGGCGGGGAAAAACGAGCTGTATTGGGAGCGATTCCTGCGCCACCATCAGTATTGCCGCAGCAATTTCTTTGACCCGGAATATGGCGAGTGGTTCGAGCGGCTGAACGCAGACGGATCGGTCAAGGTGGACGCCAAGGGGACAGAGTGGAAATGCGCATTTCATCTTGTGCGGGCGCTGGTGTACACCCTGGAGGCTCTGCGGCGCATGGAGGCTGCACAGGACGAGTGAGCCCAGTGGACGGAGAAGCCGGAAAATGAAGAATATGCCTATATAAGGCAGGAACGTTCATAGTAAAGCCGCAGCGGACCATTTATGGCCCGCTGCGGCTTTGAATAATTATCCGGGGGATAAATTTTGCGATCAGGCAGGGAGCTTGACCAGCATCAGCAGCGTTCCGGCGACAATCAGCCCAAGGCCCAGAGCTGCCTTATTGGACAGGCGCGCCTTGAACACCAGGGCCGAAAAGCCGATGGACACCAGAAGGCTCAGCTTGTCAATGGGCACCACCACGCTGGCAAGCCCATCCTGCAGGGCCTTATAGCAGCACAGCCAGGAGCCGCCGGTGGCCAGGCCCGAGAGAATAAGGAAGATCCACGTCTTGGCACTGAGAGACGTGATGGTGGGCCCGGAGCCCACGATCCATGCCATCAGCCATGAAAAGAGCAGCACCACGCCGGTGCGGATGGCTGTGGCGGCGACTGAATCCGTTTTCCGGATGCCGCACTTGGCAAGGATCGCCGTCAGCCCGGCGAACAGTGCGGAAGCTGCCTCCATATTTTAACGCTGAATGTCGGATCCGTCTACCTCAAAAGAAGCTTTTTGGCGGTGCGCTGCCGGGTAACCTGGGGTTGAGAGGAGAGAAGATCTGTGGTAAAATCGAGAAAAACAAAGTGTGTGGAGGGACAGATATGGAGCCAAGAATACTATTGGAGACGCTGGCTGTAGCGGAGCGGCTGAAGGACACCACCCGGCACTGCTACACCCGGAAGGGCCGGCACGAGAGCGTGGCAGAGCACTGCTGGATGATGACGCTGATGGCCTACTTCGTGCGGGATGAGTTCCCGGAGGCGGACATGGATAAGGTGATCCGGATGTGCCTGATACACGACCTGGGAGAGGCATTCACCGGGGATATCCCATCCTTTGACAAGACGGCGGAGAACGAGAAAACCGAGGAGAAGCTTCTGCGGGATTGGGTGGACACGCTGCCGGAATTCTACCGGGAGGAAATGACGGCTCTGTATGGCGAGATGGAAAAGCGGGAGACCCTGGAGGCTAAAATCTACAAGGCCATAGATAACCTGGAGGCAGTGATCCAGCACAACATCTCGGACTTGGCTACATGGATCCCCAAGGAGTACGAGCTGAATAAGACCTACGGCGACGACAAGGTGGCCTTCTCCGAATATCTCAGGGACCTGCGGGCGGAAGTCCGCAGGGATACGGAGAGGAAGCTGGGGGAGCGATGACAGGTGAAAAAAGGAAACGCGCTTACGAACGTAAGCGCGTTTTTTGTCATAACTCAACACTATAGATTTTTCATTTCTGCGGATTATCTCCTTCCCGATATGGAACTACAGCAGAAGGAACAACTTCAGACGCAGGATCAGCATGAACATGCTGATCATCAAAAAAGATATGTGCACCAAAAGCAGAAAGCACATCCCGCTTACTTACTCCCCCAAGGAAAAACGCCTCATCAATATGGACATTCCATTTTCGCAGGGTTTTGATTGCCCGTTCATGTGCTGGGGCATTTCGTGAAGTAACCAGCGCAGTCCTAATGGGGGAATTGCCCTTATCCTGAAATAGCTCTTGAATATGCGCTATGGTCAAGAGAAAGTTTGCGAACGGTCCTTTTTGCAGAGGGATATCCGCCTTAGCCCTTTCGTTTTCCATAAAAGCCTGCATTCCCTCGTGCTGATATATTCGCTCCGATTCAGATGCAAATAGGACCGCATCTCCATCAAATGCAATACGTATTTGGTCTATTTTTGCTCTCGGATCAAAATGTGAAGTCCCGGTCAGAATTTTTCCTGCTGCAACATCACTATCTATTGCTTGCTTCACATCTGGCTCAAAAGCTGAAAGAAACAAATCTGTTTTAAATGCCCTCAAATAAGGAGCAATCTCAGATCCACCAGTAAGTGCCGCCCGTGTAATATCAAGTTCGTAATCTTGGATGGAATTAAAAATACGCAAACTTGTGTTTGGGCTGTTGCGAGACATAACGATAACTTCAACTAATCGTTTTTCCTGTAATTTGTTGAGCTGCAGAAATGCTTTTACAAGCTGAAATGCAGAACCCTTTTGGAGAATATCGCTTTCGTGTTTAACTTGGTATTCTTCGTACGCTGCCAACCCTTCGTTCTCATAAATTCTATTTTCTTCCTCAAGATTAAAAAGTGCTCTCGAACTAATACCAATTACCAATGGCTCTGTCAAATCATACGGCATATTCTCCCCTCCCTTTACGCAACAATCTCTCTATGCTTTCAATTGTATTTTATCATAGCATTTATCAAAAGGCAATCTGTGCTATAGTTATGTTTTGAAAATAGGTGGCTGGTGTAATTCGATGACAGGCTTTTCATGCTCCATGTAAGAAGTTACAATGATCTCATCATGATCAGGGAGATTAGACTATGCCAAAAGAGTATCCCACCAAGTTCAAAACCGAAGTCATCCAACGCTACCGAAACGGTGAATCCATCCAATTGCTCAGTCAGGAATTGCACATTGCGCAAAGCACGATTTATCACTGGCGGAAAGAGTATTGCTCCATCAAAACAGCAAATCGCACCTATACACCAAAAGAATTTGATGAGCTTTCAAGGCGGCTGGTAAAATTAGAGCACGAAATGGAGATCATTAAACATTCTGGTTACATTGCAGATGTGCCTTTACAAAAAAGACTGTCAGCTTTAGAAAGCATCTATCGCCAACCAGATAACACTTACAGCGTCTATGAGCTCTGCGAAGCGCTGGAAGTTGCCAGAGGCACTTTTTACAACTATATCTTTCGCCGGGCGGACCACAGCAGGCGTGATCAGGAGCAGGCGCAGCTTATGCGGCTCGTGCAGCAGGCCTTTGATGACAGCGCTCAGCGATTTGGTGCTGAAAAGATCCGCATCACTCTGGCTGAGAGCGGTGTCCGGGTCAGCACCAAACGCATTGCGGCGATCATGCAGGAACTGGACCTGCACAGCATCCGCCCTGATGCCAAGAAGCAATACAAAAAGCATCAGCAGTATAAAAAGCAAAACCTGTTGAATCAACAGTTCACCGCAGACCGCCCCAACCAAATCTGGGTCAGTGACATCACATATTTTAAAATCAACGACTACTGGGTCTACTTTTGTGTCATCCTGGATCTTTTCTCCCGCAAGGTCGTCGGCTATCGGGTATCCCGCAACGCAAGCACGAACCTGGTCACCAGCACCTTCCGGTCCGCTTTTCGGGAACGCGGCGATCCCAGCGGTCTCACTTTTCACAGTGACCGCGGAAAACAGTACACCTCGGCCGCATTCACAGAACTCTTGCAGCACTGCAATGTAAAGCAGTCTTTTTCCGCTACGGCGCGGCCGCATGACAACGCAGTGGCTGAAGCATTTTTTGCTTCCTTCAAAAAAGAGGAGGCGTACCGCAGAGAGTACACCTCAGAACAAAGCTACCGCAAAAGCGTGGAGCAGTATATCCAATTTTACAATGAGCTTCGGCCTCATCGGACCTTGAAATACAAAACACCAACGGCATTCGAGGAAGCTTATTGGGCCGGTTTATGAAAAAGCTGTGTTCAAATAACGACCTTACATAAAAATATTAGTTTCGAATTTTGAGAGTTTTGGAGCAAATAAAGGAACGCGGCAAAAAGAAAAAGCCCCGATCTCTCAAGGCTTTCAAGACGTGAAGAAACCCGCTTTTCGATAAAAATGTTCGAAAAGCGGGTTTCATTCATATGGCGCAGTGGGAGGGATTCGAACCCTCGTGCCGCTTTTGACGACAACACGATTTCCAGTCGTGCTCGTTATGACCTCTTCGATACCACTGCGTATTCTCTTTTTGCTGCGAACAGCAAAATTTATTATACCAAATTTTTGGCGCTTGTCAACACATATTTCCCAAAATCTGAAAGAATTTATGAGCAGGATGTTCCGGAAAACACCCTGCCCATAAATTTCCTTTAATCCAGCTTCTTCGCCACGGTCACCATCACCGTGTCCAGAGCGTTACCCATCCGCTGCATGGCCTGACCCACAGCGGTTTTCCGGCACTTGGGACGGGGACAGACGATCATCTCTGCGGTGACACCCACCATAATTCCGGCGGCCATGCCCCAGAGAAACGGACTTTTACACATTTGCAATTCACTCCTTTGTCCACGCGGATAGTATCTCCCATTTGCCCGGAAAAAACCGTCAGGGCGGTTGCCAAATTTCGCCGCGTGGCGTATAATATCCATAAAAAAATCGGACAGATAAGAAAAGGAGCTTTTTATGTCTGTTGAACGTCTGCAGGCGGCCATCCGCCGCACAAAGACGCCGGTGGCCCTGGTGTTGGATCCCCGGGAGGACCGGCTGGAGAAAAAATATTTGAAGAATTTTACCGATCTGTACGGGGATTGCCCCATGGCCCATGCCGAGGCCCTGCGCTACCATGGCAGCCAATCCATCTCTCAGGCGGCGGGGAAGCTGCCGGCGGTGATGCTGCGGGCGGAGCCGTATCTCCGGCAGGGCTTCATGGGGATGGATGTGCTCTCAAACCTGGTGAACATGGCCAAAAATCAGGGGCTGTACACCATTGTGGACGCCCGGTGCGCCGGGACGGAGCCGTGGCTCCAGGGGGGCGTGAACGCCGACGCCGTGACCATCCTGCCCTATGGCGGGGCGGAGAGCTGCCGGGTAGCGGAGGACAAGCTGGTCATCGCCGTGCTGCGCACCAGGGAGGCCGGGGTGGCTTCCGTGCAGAATCTTATGGCCGGGGACCGGCAGGTGTTTCAGGCGGCCGGGGAGCAGATGGCCCGCTTCGGCGCTGCCTGCATGGTAGAAACGGGCTTTAGCCTGGACATCAAGGACCTGCGCAGGCGGCTGAAGGACGCCTTTCTGATCCTGGCCTGCTGCGACGGAGACAACGCCTATCCCGCCTTTGACGAATATGGCCGCGGCGCCCTGGTGGCGGACGGAGAGCTGCAGTATGCAGAGGATCTGTCCGCGGCCATAGACGCGGCGGTGGCCGACATGAAGAAAATCATTCAAGTACTGTAAGGAGAACGCCATGACCCGCATTTATTTAGTCAGACACGCCGAGGCAGAGGGGAATCTCTACCGCATTGCCCACGGCCATTATAACGGACTCATTACCGCCCGGGGGTATAAGCAGATGGCAGCCCTGCAGCAGCGGTTTGAGCACATACATATCGACGCCGTATACAGCAGCGACCTGTTCCGCACCCGCACCACGGCCAGGGCCGTATATCTGCCCAAGGGCCTGCCCCTGCACACCGACCCGAACCTGCGGGAGGTGAATATGGGCGTGTGGGAAGGCCACACCTGGCAGCAGCTGCGCATGGAGGACGAGGAGCGCATTGTGAACTTTAACCGCCATCTGGACCGCTGGCAGGTGCCCGGCGGCGAGACGGCTCAGCAGGTGCTGGATCGGTTTATCCCGGCGCTGACGAAGATCGCCCTGGAAAACGACGGCAAAACCGTGGCGGTATTCAGCCATGGGGCGGCGCTGCGGATGGTGCTGGGTACTTTGGAGGGCAGGCCCCTCAGCGAGCTGGGCAGCACGCCCCATGGGGACAACACGGCTATCTCTTTGGTGGAGTATGACGAGGATGGCTTTACCGTGCTGTACCGGGATGACAACCATCATTTGATCGATGCGAACCTGTCCACCTTTGCCAAGCAGAAGTGGTGGAAGGATGAGCGGATGCTGGAGAGCGATATGTATTATCTGCCCATGACCGATGCCCAGCGGAAGGAGCTGGGCATCGGCCCGGAGGGAGAGGCCATTGCTGTGCTGCATGGGGGTGAGCTGGCCGGCGGCGTACAGCTGCTGCCCCAGAAGGAGCCCGGGGTGGGCTGGATTGGCTGGTACGGTCTGCTCCCCACCTGGCGGGGCCTGAACCGGGGCATCGGCCCCCTGGGACAGGCGGTGCAGTATTACCGGGAAAAGGGCGCACAGCATATCCGCCTGCACTGCCAGGACGCGGAGACGGAGAGCTTCTTCCGCCATTACGGATTTGAGAAAACTCCCCAGGGCGACATGGATCTCTACATAGGATACGGAGAAAAGGCATGAGAGGAACGGAATTCCTTCCGGTGAGCCGGGAGGAGATGCGGGCCCGGGACTGGTACTACTATGATTTCCTGGTGGTGATGGCTGATGCCTACATCGACCATCCCAGCTTCGGCAGCACGCTTATCGCCCGGCTTTTGGAGGCAGAGGGCTATCGGGTGGCAGTGCTTGCCCAGCCGGATTGGCACGACTACACGGCCTTTGCCGAAATGGGAAAGCCCCGGTTTGGCGTGTTCATCGGAGGGGGAAACCTGGACAGTATGGTGGCCCACTACACCGTGGCGAAGCGGCGGCGGGACAAGGATCTCTACTCCCCGGGGGGTAAGATGGGGTATCGCCCCGACCGGGCTACCATTGTGTATGCCAACCGGGCCCGGGAGGCCTTCGGAAGCGGCACACCCATTATCATCGGCGGGCTGGAGGCGTCGCTGCGGCGCTTTGCCCACTACGACTATTGGGACGATAAGGTGCGTCGGCCCATTCTCTTTGATGCACCGGCGGACCTGCTGGTGTACGGCATGGGGGAGACGGCCACGAGAGAAATCGCCCGACGGCTTTCCCGAAAGACGCCGGTGAAGGATATTACCGACGTCCGGGGCACGGCATTTTTGAGCCAAAGTCCGGAAAAGTGCATTTATCGGCCGGTGACGGCGCCCTCCTACGAGAGCGTCCGGGAGGATAAAAAACAGTATGCCATAGCCACTAAGCTGCAATACGACGAAAACGACCCCATCCGGGGCTGCGGCGTGGTGCAGCCCTGTGAGGGCCGGTTCCTCATTGTGAACCCGCCCCAGCGCCCCCTGCCCCGGGAGGAGCTGGACAGGCTCTACGACCTGCCCTTTGTGCGGGAGGTGCATCCCATGTACAAAGAGCCCGTACCGGCTATTGAGGAGGTGCGCTTTTCCATTGCCCACAACCGGGGGTGCTTCGGCGGGTGCAATTTCTGCGCGCTGACCTTTCACCAGGGGCGGATGGTCACTTCCCGGAGCATTGAATCCGTCCTGCGGGAGGCGGAAATACTCACCAAGGACCCGCAGTTTAAGGGATACATCCACGATGTGGGCGGGCCTACGGCCAACTTCCGCCACACCTCCTGCCCGGGGCAGAAAAAGCACGGCTGCTGCAAAAATCGCAGCTGCCTGGCCCCGGAGCCGTGCAAAAATCTGGATGCAGACCACACGGAATACACGGAGCTTTTGCGGCGTCTGCGCAGGCTGCCGGGGGTAAAAAAGGTGTTCGTCCGCAGCGGCATCCGCTACGACTACATGCTGCTGGACAAGAAGGGAGACTTTTTCCGGGAGCTGGTGGACTACCACATCAGCGGCCAGCTGAAGGTGGCTCCGGAGCACTGCGTGTCCTCGGTGCTGGACTACATGGGAAAGCCCCATTTCGATGTATTCGAGAAGTTCTGGCGCAGGTATCAGAGGCTTAATGAGGCGGATCACAAGGAGCAGTATCTGGTGCCGTACCTCATGTCGTCTCACCCGGGCTGCACCCTGGCCGACAGCGTGCGCCTGGCGGAGTTCCTGCATAAAACCGGGCATCTGCCGGAGCAGGTGCAGGACTTTTACCCCACGCCAGGGACCATCTCCACCTGCATGTACTACACAGGCATCGACCCCCGGGACATGACGGAGGTGTATGTGGCCCGGAGTCCTCACGAGAAGGCCCTGCAGCGGGCGCTGCTGCAGTGGGGACGCAAGGATCTGCGGCCCCTGGTCATAGAGGCCCTGGAGAAGGCGGAGCGGACGGATTTGATCGGGTATGAGGAAAAGTGCCTGATTCGCCCCCAGAAGGGGGAGAAATACTTTGGCAAGAAGCCGGAGGAGCCGACAAGGCCTGACCGGCGGGAAAAGCCCCGGGGCGGCAACTTCCGCCACAAGCGGCCGGAGAATCCGGGCCAAAAGGGGAAAATGCCCCAGCGGAAGAAGGAGGCCTTCGCCAAGCGAAGAAAAGGGAAATGAGCAAAGCCCGGCGATTTTCAAGAGCGGCGGCCGGGCGGGGATAATTACTGCCCCATAATTAAGTAAAAATTTTGATGAAGCAATCCTCGGCATGACCGAACAGCGGTCATGCCGAGGATTGCTTCTTTTTTGCTGTGTATTTGGGCCCATGCGGCTGCGTCGTGGTCAGCCGCTATATCACATAGTCATACCCGCCGGGGTCACTGTGGGTCAGATCCGCCAGGGTGATATTCTCAAAGTATTCCGTAATAAGCTTATCCAGGCCCCGCCACATGGGAAGCGTGCGGCATTCGGCGGAGTGAGGGCAAGCATCCGCGTTGGGATCCAAGCAGGAAACAGGAGCGATAGAATCCTCCGTAACGCGCAGGATGCTCTCCACCGTGTACTGCTCGGGCGCCTTTGCCAGCTGATAGCCGCCGCCCTTTCCCCGCACGCCGGTCAGCAGCTTTGCTTTTACCAGGAGCTTTATAATGTTCTCCAGATATTTTTCAGATATTTCCTGCCGCTGGGCAATGACCTTCAGCGGGATAAAACCGTCTGCCTGATGCTCGGCCAGGTCGATCATGACCCGAAGCGCATACCGGCCTTTGGTTGAAATCAGCATTTCTGCGCCCTCCTTTTAAGAACAAGCCTATTATACAGCGGGAAAGTGGGTAAATCAATAAAAAATTGAAAAGCCTATTGACAAATGGGGGAGGCGGCACTATAATCCATATAAACCCACAGGAAAGGTTGGTTATTAAATGAGCTTTATATGGAGATACCGATGTTGCCGCTGTCAGTGAGCAGGCATATAGATAACCGGGAGCAGAATACTAAATAAAACAATAACTACTTAGGAGGAAAATACGATGAGTAAGGTATATACATCCGCCGATCAGCTGGTCGGCAAGACCCCGCTGCTGGAGCTGGTTCACATTGAGAAGGCCGAGGGGCTGGAGGCCAAGGTCCTGGGCAAGCTGGAGTATTTTAACCCCGCCGGCAGCGTGAAGGACCGTATCGCCAAGGCTATGATCGACGATGCGGAGCAAAAGGGGCTGCTGAAGGACGGCTCCGTCATTATTGAGCCCACCTCCGGCAATACAGGCATCGGCCTGGCTTCTGTGGCGGCCGCCCGTGGCTATCGCATCATCATTGTCATGCCCGAGACCATGAGCGTGGAGCGCCGCCAGCTGATGAAGGCCTACGGTGCGGAGCTGGTGCTCACCGAGGGTGCCAAGGGCATGAAAGGCGCTATTGCCAAGGCAGATGAGCTGGCCAAGGAAATTCCGGGCAGCTTTATTCCCGGGCAGTTTGTGAATCCCGCCAATCCCGCTGTCCACAAGGCCACCACAGGCCCCGAAATTTGGGAGGATACCGACGGCAAGGTGGACATCTTTGTGGCAGGTGTGGGCACCGGCGGTACGGTTACCGGTGTTGGCGAATACCTCAAGAGCCAAAATCCCAATGTAAAGGTGGTGGCCGTGGAGCCTGCGTCCTCTCCGGTGCTGAGTAAGGGTGTGGCCGGCAGCCATAAGATCCAGGGCATCGGCGCAGGGTTTGTTCCTGATGTGCTGGACACCAAGGTCTATGATGAGATCATTCCTGTGGAAAACGAGGATGCCTTTGCCACCGGCAAGCTGATTGGCAAGAAGGAGGGCGTTCTGGTAGGCATTTCCTCCGGCGCAGCCGTATGGGCCGCCATCCAGCTGGTAAAGCGGCCGGAGAACAAGGGTAAGACCATTGTGGCCCTGCTGCCGGATACCGGCGACCGTTATCTATCCACCCCGCTGTTCGCAGATTGAGGAAAATTCAAAGGGAGGCTGAGCAGCCCCTCCGGCATGAGCCGGAGGGGCTGCTTTTTGGTTAGGAAACAGGGATCAGGAATGGGGACAAACGGATTTCCCGGCTTGCTTGTTTTCTGAAAATGCCGCCGCTTGGGAAGCAAAAAAGCACCTGCTTTCAGTATCGAAAGCAGGTGTTTGGAGTGTTGCTCGGCTTTGGAAGCGGAGCGTTACCATTTTCCCTTTTTAATCCTTCCGCCAATCAGGATAACAGAAAGCAACGCAAAATAACATTGTCCCAAATCAGGCTCTTTTGACGGTATTATAGCAGAAATTTATAAAATTTTCTACCGCTGGCTATCTGTCCCGCTTTTTCGCAGCTTTTCGCAAGTTGCTCTTGAAAGGATTACAATTCTATAGTATACTAATCGTAAACGAACGGTCGGTTTGCCTTGGAGGCGTGATCTATATGAAAACAAAAGAGCAACCGCGCAACCAGAGAAAATGGAGGTCTTAAAGCAGGGGGTCGCCCTGTTTGTGGATAAGTACAAAGCAAACCAAGCATAAGGCTGTCTGCCGCCGCCTGTTCACGGCGTGGGCGTCGGTGCAAAACTCCGCCGTAATAATTCCGAACGGAGGAAAGAAGATGAGAACAGAAAGGAAACTACTCACAGGTGCACTTTTGGCGCTTTGCGGGGCTCTTTTGGCGTTTTGCATCGTGCTTGCCGCAGGATGGAGCAAGGCGGCAAAAACCGACGCCGCACTGCCGGAGGTGCGGAATAACGGCACGGCGATCCAGTGGAAATACAGCGATGAAACCGATTGGCGCGACCTGGTGGCGCTTACCGAGCTGCGGGGCGCTGCCGGAGAAAACGGCAAGGATGGAGCCAACGGCGAAAATGGCACCGACGGTAAGAACGGAATAAACGGTACAAACGGCAAAGACGGCATTAACGGCATTGACGGAAAAGACGGAGCCGATGGGAAAAACGGCAAGGACGGAATTGACGGCGCCGACGGTAAAGACGGCATTGACGGCATGAGTGCCAAAAACATAGAGGTACAACGAACAACAGAATACATACAGTGGCGTTACGAGGGCGACGAGTGGCAGAACCTTGTGGCGATAGCCGATATCACAGGCCCCGCCGGGCAGAAAGGCGCAGACGGAGCAAACGGAAAAACACCGGAGTTCCGCGTGAACGAAAGCACCCTGCAGTGGCGCTATGTCGGCGACGAAATATGGCTGAATCTGTACGATCTTTCCATTCTGAAGGGGCTTGACGGTGAGGACGGTGTTGACGGCAAAGACGGCAACACCCCCTCCATCGGTGAAAATGGCAACTGGTGGATTGGAGAAACCGACACCGGCGTAAAAGCCGCAGGCATTGACGGCACAGACGGTGTTGACGGCACAGACGGCGAAAAGGGAGACAAGGGCGACAAAGGTGACCCCGGCGAAAAAGGTGACAAGGGAGACAAAGGAGACAAGGGAGACAAGGGACAGAACGGCAGCTGCGCCGGCTGGTTCTATGGTACGCTTTGGACAAAAGGCGATCTTTACAAAGAGGACGGCGCCGAACGGCCCGTTGGGATAAAAGTTTATAAAGAAGCCGAAAGCGGCGGATTTGTTTCTACATACATGGATGAGATATATCTGAAAAAAGGTCACACATACAGCGTAACCATAAGCGCATCTATGGAACTGCAATCTCACGAAGACAGAAGTGGTAATTATTCTGTTCAAATGACGGACAATTATGATGACGGCTTTTGCAGAGAAGCTACGCGCATAAAGAGAGACGGCGTAAAGCTGCCTTATTCAAGGGATCAGCACCATTTCAGTTTCAGCCGGATATATATAGCATCGGACGAAGATATTCCCCTGCGATTTAAAATTGAACAGTCGAGCTACAAAACTACGCTTCTCGGCTTCAACGGCACCATTACAATAACCGCTCTTGACTGAGCCGACATACACGAAAACGGAGGTAATAGAATATGAAAAAACGAATACTCAGTATCCTGCTCGCCCTTTGTATGGTGATGTGTGCCATTTCACCTGTGATGAGCTACGCCGACCCGGGAGTATCGGCATCCGGCTCAAGTGCATACGGCGCACTGCTCACACCCGACACAACCCCGCCGGTCGGATGGGCAGAGGACGAAAGCAACCCGTACGGCACCAAGAAAGGTCAGCCCTTTGCTATCACCCCATGGTATGAGCCGATAATTTACAGCTACCGCAATGCGGAGAGACAGGCGGCACAGGATCACACCAAGGTGTATGACAAGCTGACCCTCGGAAAAAATATCATCGAGTCTCCGAGCGGTACATACAGCGTTTCCTCGGTCGATAATGTCGCTTTCGCTGTCGGCTTGGCTTACGACCCGCTCGGCACGGGCAGAAACGATCACGCCATCTTTGTCGGGCTTTGCAACATGGATAACAACAAGAACACGGCAAGGGTCTGCTATTGGGTGCAAAATCTTGCAAACAACAAGCGCTCCGAGCTTCAGGAAATTGCCGACGCGCCGAAGTGGGCGTGCAAGACCGATTACGGCGAGCTGGAATATCAAGAATTCCGCCACTATTTCAATGTCACGGCGGGCGACTATGACGGCGACGGCAAAATGACCGCCGTTATCACCTATGCCGGCAGTGATGATCTGTGGGGCATTGCCGGAACGGGCATTGCCGGTGAACAGGCGTTTTACAGAAGATCCTTCGCGGGAGCGGATACCTATTTCGGCGGTTGGGAAACGACCGAATACGAAAAAGATCAGATCACAAAGTCGCTCGTTTCGGTCGACATCGACCGTGACGGCTGTGATGAACTTGCGGTTGTCGCCGGCGCCGCCGAGCCGTTCCCTTACAGCAGCGGTATGCTGCCCGGGATCCCCGGCGTTTCGGCGGATACGTATGCCCTTTTTGTCTCAAAGCTGACGGTGTATAAAAACAGCGGCGGGACCTTTAAGAAAATATCGCAGAAAAAACTGATGACCCTCAATCGTGAGGATGAGAAAGAGGACGGCAACAGGTACTATGACCATATTCGCTTCCCGAACATCACGACAGCCGACGTCAACTGTGACGGATATGAAGAGATCGTCGTTGCGGGATATTACAACGAAGTAAAGGAAGAAAAGACTTACGGTTTTCTTGCCAATTCGGATACCGATGCTTCGAATATGGGATATGCCGTGTATTACAGCGAAAACGATGCGATCACAAATGTTCAGAAGATCGCGATGAGCAGCTACACGGCAGGCGGAACAAACAATAACGGCGTGAAGCCGAAGCCCGCCATGACTGGCGTTGCCATCAACGGAAGAGGCACGCCCGAGCAGGTCTTCATCGCGGGTGCTCTCTATGAGGTGCAGGAAAACGGCGGTCTCAATCTTCTGTGCGATACCACGCGCGAGAAGAACTCGAGTGCGAGATGGTGGTGGTATTATCAGGATGCCATCGCTGGCAACTTTGACCACAACACCGAAGGCCGCGAGCAGGTGATCGCGCTTGCCGCCGAAAGACAGAACGGCACCAAAAATGCGCGCAAATTCGATCTGTTCACCGATGTGTTCTATGGTGAGGACTTCGGCAGCGGCACACTGTCAGTTGCCGGCAAATATACGGCGACAGCCGAAAAAGACGAATACTCAAAGCTGTGTCACGCCGTCGACCTCGCATGGGATATGCCGTACAACTGCATACTGCTTGCGGCTGATGTGAACAAAGACGGACTGTTTGCCCGCTATGAGGGCAAGGGCTACGGCTATTCCGATGCACAGGTGCAGGCGGTGCTTCAGGCGGCTCCCTATTTTGCGGAGCTCGGCGACTATGACCTCGATTTCTCCGACGGCTCAACCACCTATACCTTCTCCTCCGGCTATTCGGACACGAAATCCTCATCGCACAACACCTCCTTCGGTGCGTCCATCGTCGCGCAGGGAGATCTGAAGGTGTGGAGATACGAGGCGACCCTCGGATACACCATGGATTTTACAAAGAGCACCGAGGATACCCTTTCAAAGGAATACAGTGCCTCATTCAATGCCGGCGGCAATGATTCCGTGGTGCTGTACCGCGTGCCGGCAACAACATATTATTACTCGCTTTATGACCCGCAAAAGGGCGATTTTGACCTCAGCGAGCGAAATACCATTGCCCTGATGATCCCCGGGCAGCCGGTCTACACCATGCTTGACCGCGAGTATTATGATGAGTTTGCGGTACTGTACAACGAAACCTACAAGAAAGACATTGCAGCGGGAAAGGCAAAGGCTTTGCCGATACTGAACAGCCATGTACTGCCGGAAAACGCCGAGGGCGACCCGTTCGCCTATTGGTCGAATACCGCTACTACCGCCGACTATGTTTCGAAATTTGAGTCGCTGAGTAAGCAAAAATATGAGCTTGGCTTCGGTGCAAGCAGTATCACAAACGACTGGACGACCACGTCCGAACATGCCGAAGGAGTTGAGATAGCTCACGGCTTCTCCGCTTCGATGAAAAACACGTGGGGTGTAGACGCATTCAATATGGGTTTTGTGATTGATTTGAGCTACAGTAAAGCAACGGGCACGGTCTACACCACGACGAAAAGCAGCGGCGCCAGCGGCACTGTCAACAACATCGACCGCCGTTCGCTCCTTGCCTCCTACGGAATCGGCTACGATGTCTCCGGCCAGTACGGCTTTACCTGGGATTTCGGTATGCGCACATGGACGGCAGGAGATCAGAAGATCCCCGTGTTCGGTTATGTGTTGACCAATCTTCGTGCCGCGCCGCCCATACCGACACTTACGGGCGTATCCGTAACGGATAACCGGAGCGCAAAAATCACCTGGGAGGCGCCGACGGCAGACCTCAGACGTCCCTATGCCGGGTATCATATCTGGATGCGTATGGATGACGGAGAGTTTGAGCGTGTGACCGAAGCTCCGCTTTCTGCGGAAGAGCTTTCTTATACATACACCTCACTGCAGGCGGATACCACCTATACCTTTGCAGTCTCCTCCGTGACAGACAAAGGAATGGTATCGGCACTGTCCAACACCAAAACCTTCTCAACCTTTGCGGGTGCCGACGGCAGAGAAATCGAATTCCGCAGTAACGGCAGCAGTATCCAGTGGCGATATGCGGGTGAAAGTGACGACGCATACCGTGATCTTGTCTCACTTGCCGAGCTGACGGGAAATGACGGCGCAGACGGAAAGCAGATTGAGCTGCGGGTATATAACGGATTTGTACAGTGGAAGTACAGCGATGATTCCGTCTGGAACGATTTGATTGCCTTGTCGGATCTGAAGGGCGACAAGGGCGACAAGGGCGACAAGGGAGATAAGGGAGATAAAGGCGACCCCGGACAGGACGGAAAAGACGGCATAACACCTCGGCTTAAAATCGGGGAAGATAACCTCTGGTATGTCTCCTATGACGGCGGACAGACATGGGTATCCCTCGGTGTGAAAGCCACCGGAGAGAAGGGCGATACCGGTAAAGACGGACAACAAGGCGAAAAGGGCGATAAAGGCGATAAGGGTGACCCCGGAGATGCCGGCACACCGGGACAGAACGGCAAGAACGGAACAAACGGTGTTAACGGCGCAAGCGGCGCTGACGGTAAAAACGGGAAAGACGGTAAGGAAGGAATCGGAATCGCCAAGGCGGAGATCAATGCGGACGGCGAGCTTGTTATCACCTATACCGACGGAAAGACGGTCAATCTCGGCAAGGTCGTCGGCGCGGACGGTAAGGACGGTCTGACCCCCTTTATCGGCGAAAACGGCAACTGGTGGATCGGCGAGAAGGACACCGGTGTGAAAGCGGCGGCGGATGCAGCAGTCCCCGCAGGCTCCGGAAACATATCCGCATCCTCTCCTGCTTTGATTGTTATCGGTTCTGTTGCGGGGCTTGCGCTGCTTGGTAACCTCGGCTTGATTTTGTACATTGTACTGAAAAAGAAAAAGAGTCTTGTTTGAGGCTGCAAAACGGAGGTAGCAAGAAATGAAAAAACGAATACTCAGCATCCTGCTCGTCTTTTGTATGATGATGAGCTTTGTACCGATGATAGCAAGCGCAATTGAGATTTACATTGACTTGACCATTGTCGGTCAGGCAAACTTAACGCTCGAGGTTGTGTCGGGCGACAGCATTGACAATATCAAGGAGAAAATTCAGGAAAAAACGGGCTTTTCTCCCGATGCGCAAAGACTGTTTTTGGGCGAAAAAGAGCTTGAGAACGGGCGCACGCTGGCAGATTACAATATTCCGAAGGAAAGCACGCTGAGTTTGCGTTTGCAAAAGACGGTACAGCTTGGCGCAGACGCACTGAATAAAACTGTAAACACAGCGAGCGCACCGACCGTGTATTTCGGGAAAAACCAAGATAATAATCCCGCTGCATGGCGAGTTATCGGCTATGACGGAAACGGTGTTGCCGGCGCACAGGGGGATATGACCCTGCTTGCGGCAGGCGCTATGGGAGTTATACCATTTGCCGATATCATATTATACAACGAATACGCACCGAGTAATTTGAAAACCGCGATAGACGCGCTTGCGGAAAAGCTGACGACAGAAGAAAATGCTGCCGTAAAGAAACGGACGCTTACAAGCGGAAGTTACAACGGAGAAAATACCGACTGTGTAGCAGGAGGGCAGGTGGATAACGCTGTATTTTGGCCGCTTTCCACAAAAGAGGCTATTGCGGTAAACAACGATCTGCGTGCCTTGGATCCTGCGCATCCGAATTGGGTGACAAGCAGTTGGTGGCTGCGCTCTCCTGGCTCCAAGACTTTTTATGTCGCCATCGTGAGTAGTGATGGTTCTGTCCAATACTCTGGGGCCTCTATCCGCAAGAAAAATAATCATCGGACTGTTCGTCCTGCTTTTAACTTAAATCTGAACTCTGTCCTTTTTGCATCTGCCGCCGTGGGCGGAAAGCCCGACGGAGGGCTGACCCCGATTCCCGAATACAGCGGCAACGAGTGGAAGCTGACACTTTTAGATAGTAGCCGCAGTTTTGCCGTAACGGGAAAAACTGCCGATGCCGCCCCCGACGATACCATTACGCTGAATTACAAAGGGGCGACCACAGGGATAAATGAATATATCTCCGCCATCATTGCGGATAGCAGCGGCGCACGGTATTACGGCAGAGTAGCACAGCCTACTGCCGAAAGCGGAACGGTTGAAATCAAAATCCCGTCCGACCTTGCGCCGGGCGACTATACCCTCAAGGTGTTCAGCGAGCAGTGCAACGGCGATTATAATACCGATTACGCAAGTAATTTCACAGACATTGCGCTGACGGTGGAAAAGCCGGTTGACGAGCAGTTTAACCTCGCCCCCGGCGGCAGATACTATTTTGACCTTTCGGCAATGAACATTCCCGGAACGGTAAACAGCAATTTGCCTGACAGCACCCTGCATTATGTGCCTT